>Ga0208219_1000009_pt1 | contig 137862 bp, 120 predicted proteins | sample NGESurshal072012_7_FD_184469 | JGI IMG/M metagenome (GOLD analysis project Ga0208219, IMG submission 184469) | Arctic peat soil microbial communities from Barrow, Alaska - NGEE Surface sample 53-2 shallow-072012 (SPAdes) | ecosystem: Environmental > Terrestrial > Soil > Wetlands > Peat ... | reverse complement strand
ACCTCACCTGTGGGCATCGCCCAATCCAGGGTGACCGACTTTCACCCTCTTCATGTCGGCGCTTCGGTCCAGGCTCCAGGATGACCTGCGCCCCCGAATATACGCATGAAAGACGCGTTGTTCAACACGCTCCTAGTGGCATGCACGGCCACTCCACCAATCCATAGAGATCCGAGTGGACTACTCGGCTGCGTAATCCGCGAGCACCTTGCAGTCGAGCGCTGATGTGCCACGCACTTCTGTGCGACCGCAAGACCTGTTCGCTCCCGTTCGTTAGCCACGTGGTGCACGATGAAGCCACGGCACTGCGCGTCTCAGATCGCCCATCTGGACCCCGTCGCCACCGGATATGCCCGCTGGAGTCACTGAAGGTTTGTCATACTTGACCGGGCTCTCGGATCACCCGTCATCGCTGGGCGCAAGAGCCGAAATAACTTTCGGCGGGGGTGCCATGATTCTCCTCCCGGACTTGCAGTACTCTGCACGCACTCGGCCCGCTAGGCGTCGAGCGACACTCACAGGGCAGTCAGAAGTGACTGCAGGGGAGGAAATCAAATGGGAGCCAAACTGAGCTTCCGACGGGTGCTGGCTACCGGCCTTGTTGTCGGTTCCATGTCCGTTGGACTCATGGCTGTCACCGCGAGCGGTGCAGCAACCCAACCGAAGGCGTCAGGCACGCTCACGTTCGCGGAAGGACCGGGTGCCAACCCGAACTACATCTTCCCGTACATGGGCTGTCAGTACTTCTCGGTTGACAACATCAACCAGTTCGAGTCCCTCATGTATCGGCCTCTGTACTGGTTCGGCCTTGGCCCGTCGTCAGCGGTGCAGTACCCGCTGTCCCTTGCCAAGGCGCCGGTTGAGGCAGCCAGCCACAAGGCGATCACGATCAGCTTGAAGGGTTGGAAGTTCTCGAACGGTCAGAAGGTCAATGCGGAGTCCGTGGCGTTCTTCTTGAACATGTACAAGGCTGACCCCGGCAGTTACTGCGGGTACAACGTCGGCTACGGCATCCCTGACAAGTTGGCGAGCATCTCCTACCCGGGTGGGCTCGGCGGCAGTACCGTCGTCCTCCACTTCTCGGTGGGCGTGAACCCGTACTGGATTCTGTACAACTACCTGTCTGAGATCACTCCCTTCCCACAGGCTTGGGACAAGACCTCGACCGGTGGCGCTCCAGGTTCCGGTGGCTGCGCAGCTGCGGCCTACGGTTCAGGCACTGCACACACCAACTGCAAGGCGGTTGAGACCTTCCTCGACGCTCAGTCTGGGAACACCTCCACCTACACCGACGCCATGTGGCAGACGGTTGACGGCCCGTGGAGGCTGGGAGCCTTCGACGCCCTCGGCAACGCGACCTTCCACCCGAACACCAAGTACTCGGGCCCGCAGAAGGCGCTGCTCGCGACGGTGAAGGAGAAGCAGTACACCACAGTGACCGCGGAGGAGAACGACCTCTACGCGAACTCCATTCAGCTCGGCTACGTCGACCCCAACATCCTTCCGAACAGCGCTCCGGCGCCTGGGAAGGTCGGGAGCAACGTTGCTGCGCTGAAGAGCCACTACATCTTGACCACCGGTTCGCCGTGGTCATTCAACTACGCGCCGTTCAACTTGGCGGCGTCAGACCCGAAGCACGCAGCTCTCAACCAGCTGTACATCCGTGAGGCCATCCAGGGCACGGTGAATCAGCTTGCGATCATCAAGGCAGTGGACAAGGGCTACGGCTGGCCAACTTGCAGCCCGCTTCCCCCGAACACGCCTGCGTCGATCTCAGGCAAGGTCAACTGTGCCTACGCGCCTAGCGCAACGAAGTACAAGGGCCTCCTTACCAGCCACGGTTGGAAGATCCAGGGTGGCGTGCAGACTTGCACCAGGCCGGGGACGAGCGCCACGCAGTGTGGTGCTGGCATTGCTTCTGGCTACAAGCTGAACTTCCAGATGATTTGGGCCAGTGGCTCACCTGCTCTGAACACGACGGTTGCGACCGAGTTCTCAGAGTGGAACAGCATTGGCATCAAGTTCACTGGTAACACGTCCAGCTTCAACAACGTCATTGCGGAGTGCAACGGCGGCACCTACCAGATTTGCTGGTGGGGCGGCGGTTGGATCTACGCGCCGGACTACTACCCCTCAGGTGAGACGCTGTTCACGCCTGCCGGGTCGTTCGACGTCGGTGCGTACAGCAACGCTCACATGACTGCGCTCATCAACCAGACCACGACGGGCTCGGCCAAGCTCACCGCTTACGCCCAGTTCGCCGCGCAGCAGGTCCCGGTTCTTTACGAGCCGAATCCCACTGCGACTGGTGAGATCCAGAGAACGGTGAAGTGCGTCAACGCGACGGCTTGCAAGCCTGACCCGTTGCAGAACTTCATGCCGGAGTACATTCACTACTAGATCTAGTCCTCTGCAGGGCTAGTCCTGGGCACGAACCCCCCTCCTTCGGGAGGGGGGTTCGTGCTGTCCAGGAGCCGGTCCGCAGCGGTCGCGGCCGGGCAACCCGGAGTCACTGTCGGGCGCGCGATTGCCCACCGGCGACCACTCACCGACCGGAGGTGCCAGCCCGGCGATGCCTGGCACCCCTTCCATTCCTGGCAGGTCTGCGGCGATTGCGACGCGCCCGAGCCGAGGCATGCAGGCGAGTTGGATAACATCTCGCGATGGGCACGTACCTGCTCCGCCGGCTGGGCGCCGGCATCTTCGTGGTCCTCTTCATCATCGTGCTCACGTTCTCGCTCTCGTATCTGCAAACGCCGCACGGCGCCGCCACACCGGCATGGATCGCGTGCAACCCGAGGGACACGCCGGTGTGCATCCAGCACTACACCGCCCTGTACGGGCTCAACCAGTCCTTCATCATCCGGCTGTACCAGTACATCCAGGGCCTCGTCGTGCACTTCAACCTCGGGTACTCCTACAAGCAGAACCAGGCGGTCTTCACCCTCCTCAAGATCTTCATCCCGAGGACGCTCTGGCTCGCGGTGGCCTCGCTGGTTCTTGCGACGCTGATCGCGGTGCCCATGGGCATCTACCAGGCGTGGCGGCGGAACTCGATCTTCGACTACGCGGCGACCGGCATCGCGTTCATCTTGTACTCCATCCCGGCGTTCGTGCTCGGCTTCGTTCTGCTCGATGTCTTCAGCTTCCACATCCCGTTCGGGACCTGGGCGCACCTCCCCAGCTCGCCGACAGCAGGCATCAATGCTTGGGCGATCTTCACCGATCCGATCCAGTTCGTCTTACCCGTGGTCACGCTCACCGCCCTGTCGGTGGCGGGGCTCAGCCGGTTCATGCGATCGTCTGTCCTCGACGTCCTCGTGCAGGACTACATCCGCACGGCGCGCGCGAAGGGGTGCAGCTCGTCTCGAGTCCTCTTCAAGCACACGATGCGCAACGCGCTCGGTCCGATCGTCACCATCATCGGCCTGTCCATCCCCGCGTTGCTGGCCGGTGCGCTCATCGTCGAGAACACCTTCAACTACTCGGGAATCGGTGTCGAGACGGTTACGGCGGCCCTGAACGACGACGTGAACATCCTGCTCGCGATCACTATCCTTGTGACGATCGCGACGATTATCGGAAACCTCATGGCCGACGTGGGTCTGGCGATCATCAACCCACGTGTGCGCATTGAAGGAGCGGCGCGATGAGTCCGCGGTTCGGCCCGTTCGGGCGCACCCCTGTCGAGCAGGCTGGCATCGACCAGGCATCCAAGGGCTTCGAAGCTGGTTTGGCGAATGGGGCCGCCAATGGGATCGGCGCGACGAGCGGGGCCAGCGACTCGCACGGCTCGGCGATCGAGGTCATTGAGCAGGAGCATCCCGTCGGCTCGCAGCTGCACCCGTCTGGCACGAGGTTCGATCCCGACGCACTTGCCACGGTGGGCGACTTCGTCGACGTCGGGTCGGGCGAGCCCCCCTTGGAGCACTTCGCGACCGAGAAGCCGATCCCGCTGTGGCGACAGATGCTCACCGTCTTCGTGCAGAACCGCCTCGCGGTGATCTCCACGATTGTGCTGGTGATGATCATCGTTGTGTGCTTCGCGGGGCCGCACTTCTACCATACGAACCAAACCAACTTCCTCCAGCTGCTGACTAACTACTGCCAGAACTGCGCGCCTGGCGCGGGGCGCCCGCTTGGGACCGACAGCAACGGCTTCGACGTGCTCGGGCGAATCATGTACGGCGGCCAGTCCTCCCTCATCGTGGGGGCGCTCGCCGGCGTCATCACGATCTTTGTTGGCACCGGGTATGGCATGGTGTCCGGCTTCATCGGCGGGTTCCTCGACAACGTCCTGATGCGCATCATCGACGCCCTGCTCTCGATCCCGCTGCTGTACCTGCTCATCACGCTCGTCGTGATCTTCCACCCCTCGACGACCCTGATCATCCTCGTCATCGGCTTCACCGGGTGGTTCGGGAACGCGAGGATCATCAGAGGCGACGCGCTCGTGATCCGAGAGCTCGAGTACTCCCAGGCGGCCAGCTCAATGGGCGGCTCGAAGCTGCACATCGTGCGCCGCCACGTCTTCCCCAACTCGATCAGCAACATCGTGACGGTCGGGACGTTCTCGGTCGCCGACGCGATCCTGGCGCTGTCCTTCCTTGGCTACTTGGGCTTCGGGGTCCCGCTGCCCGGCACCGACTGGGGCACCATGATGGCCAACGGGCAGGGATTCCTCATCAACGGCTGGTGGTGGGAGATCTTCCCCGTCGCGGCTGTCTTCGTGGCCGTGATCGTGTGCATCAACTACATCGGCGACGCACTGCGCGACATCTTCGAGGTTCGCCTCCGCCAGCGCTAGTGGCAGGGCGGCCAAAGGTCCTCAGGCCAGGCTGAGCTCTGCGATCCGTCGATCCTCGTCGATCGAGGTGATGCGGAAGGCCCGCTTCTCGCCGATCTTCAGCACGTCGCGCGCCTTGGTCGGAGCGGGACGCCCGAGACCTGCGAGCGGGACATAGCAGTCAACCTTGGTCCCGCGCCCCACCGTGACGGTGATCATCGCGCCGTGGGACGTGAACGACGACACGACCCCCTCGACGGTCGATTTCACCGGGTGCCGTGAGGTCAGCGCTCGGAACGCGCGCAGCGTGTTGACCGGCCCGCTCTCCTTGGCCGTCCTCGGCTTCGCCGGTCGCGCCGGAGCTGGCTGCTTGTCCTGCTTGGCCGGGCGCTGGCGGGCCGCCTTGGCGGGCTGCGCAGAGGAGTCCGACGTGCGCGTCCTGGCCGGCTTGGCCGGCGCCTGACGCTTTGTCTCGGCCCGCGGTGGCGACTTCGGCGCTGCCTTGGCCGGGGCCACCTTCTGCTTGGTCGCGGCACTCAGCGCCGCCGACTTCGCCGCGGGCTGGGTGCTGGGCGACCGACGCTTCGATGCCGTCGGCTCGCCGCGGCCCTTTCGTGCCCTGGTCGCCGGAGCCTTCTCGGTGCTCACCCGGTGGTGGGGCGCCTCGGCCGTCGCTGGCGATGCGGCCGCCTTCGCCCTGACGGCGCGGCTCTTCGGGCCTCGAACGGGATTCCTCGTGGTGAAGATCCACCCCACGCCAGGGATCGGCTTGCCCCCGATCAGTCGACCGTCCTCGAACAGCCACGGGTGCTCGGCGTGGAACTCCTGGAATGAGTCGTTGGAGAGCACGAGGCCGTCGGCGCGCGCCGCGATCTTGAGGATGAAGGCGTCGCCTCGCCCGATCGCGCCCGCGGGCGGCGTCACGATCTCGCCGGCGAGCTCGGCATCTTTGAACCTCGCCTGCTCCGACTTGTCGATGCGGTGCCCGAACGTGGCGTCCACGACGACGATCGCGGTCATGCTGGGGCGCTCCTCGAGGAAGGCCCGGACGCTCTGGTCGAGCTGGGCGAGGCTCGGGCTGCTCCGACCCTCGGTCGCGAGATTGGAGCCGTCGACCACGACGATCTTGCCTCGGGCGCTCACCTAATTGCCCGATCGAGCAGGTCGGCCTGCTCTGCTGCGTGCACGAGGACGCTGCCGGTGGCCGGGCTCGCCGACTCTGCCCGGGCGACGTGTCGCAGGGCGTGGGTCGGACGCAGCGTGCGGTGCAGCTGGTGGTGGACGAACGGCCATGGCCCCATGTTCTCAGGCTCCTCTTGCAGCCAGCAGACGTCGGTCGCGTTGCCATAGCGCGAAAGCACGGCCGTGAGCGCGTCGTCGGGCCACGGGTAGAGCTGCTCGACGCGCACCACGGCGACCGCGCCCGCGTCGAGTGACCCCTTGGCTACGAGCTCGTCGCGACGGGCGAGCGCCTCATGGGCGATCTTTCCTGACGCGAGGACGATCGAGCGGACCGCGCCGGCGTCGAGGTCGTTGCCCTTGTCGAGGATGGTCGCGAAGTGGCCGGCTGCAAGCTCGTCGAGGCGCGATCGCGTCGCAGCGGCCCGCAGCAGGGACTTCGGCGTGAAGCAGATGAGCGGCGTCGGCCTCAGGCGACGGACCTGGGAGCGCAGGAGGTGGAAGTACTGCGCGGCCGTGGAGGGGTAGGCGACACGGAGGTTGTTGCGGGCACAGAGGGTCAAGAACCGCTCGATGCGCGCGCTCGAGTGCTCCGGGCCCTGGCCCTCGTAGCCGTGGGGCAAGAGCAGGGCGAGCCCGGCGAGCTGGCCCCACTTGTCCTCGGCGGTGACGAGGAAGTTGTCGATGATGATCTCCGCGCCGTTCACGAAGTCGCCGAACTGCGCCTCCCACGCGACGAGCGCGTCGGGGCGCTCGATCGAGTAGCCGTACTCGAAGCCGACCGCGGCGTACTCGCTCAGGAGGGTGTCGCGGACGGTGAAGTGGCCCTTCGCGCCGTCCAGGTGGCACAGAGGCACGAAGGGACGCCCGGTCTCGTAGTCGATGAGCGCGGCGTGGCGCTGGGAGAAGGTGCCCCGCCGGGTGTCCTGGCCGACGAGCCGCACGTCGGTGCCCTCCAAGAGGAGGGACCCGATCGCGAGCGCCTCGGCGAGCGCCCAGTCAACCTCGCCCGCGGCGACCTGGTCGCGGCGCGCGGTGAACTGCCGGGCGAGCTTGGGGTGCGGCGTGAAGCCGTCGGGCACCGTCGTCGTGGCGGCGGCGACGGTGCGCAGCGTGTCGGCGTTGACCCCGGTCTCGGGCGCGGCGAGGTCTTCGGGGATCGCCGGCGTCGGCAGCGTGGTCAGCTCGGGCACGGGTCGCTCGCGCACCTCGTCGAGGACCGCCTGGAGCTTCTCTTGGAAGTCGTCGAGCGCGCGCTCGGCCTCCTCCATCGTGAGGTCCCCTCTGCGGATGAGCGCCTCGGTGTAGAGCTTTCGCACGGAGCGCTTCGCCTCGATGGCGCGGTACATGAGCGGCTGGGTGTAGCTCGGGTCGTCGCCCTCGTTGTGGCCATGGCGCCGGTAGCAAACGAGGTCCACCACCACGTCGGAGCTGAAGGCCTCGCGGAACTCGAAGGCGAGCCGCATCGCCCTCGCGCAGGCCTCGGGGTCGTCGCCGTTCACGTGCAGGATCGGTGCCTGGATCATCTTGGCGACGTCGGTGGGGTAGTAGGAGGTCCGTGCGTCCTGGGGCGAGGTCGTAAAGCCGAGCTGGTTGTTGATGACGAGGTGCACCGTGCCGCCAGTGCGGTAGCCCGAGAGGCCCGAGAGGTTGAGGGTCTCGGCCACGACGCCTTGGCCAGCGAACGCCGCGTCGCCGTGGACCAGGACCGCGAGCACGGGGTGGCTCGGCAGCGGGGTGACGGGAGCCTCGCCGGTCGACGGGGCAATGACGCGGTCCTGCATCGCCCTCGCGATGCCCTCGACGACGGGGTCGACGGCCTCGAGGTGTGAGGGGTTCGAGACCATGGTCAGCCGAAGCGTCTCGCCCGAGGCGCTCTTGAAGATCCCGGTTGCCCCCTTGTGGTACTTGACGTCGCCAGACCCCTGGACGCTGTCGGGATCGAGGTTGCCCTCGAACTCACTGAAGATCTCGCTGTAGCTCTTCCCGACGACGTTGGCGAGGACGTTGAGGCGCCCACGGTGCGCCATGCCGATGACCGCGTCGCTGACGCCGCGAAGTGCAGCGGCGTCGAGCAGTGCGTCGAGGGCGACGATCGTCGACTCCGCACCCTCGAGCCCAAAGCGCTTCTGGCCGACGTACCTCGTGTGCAAGAACCGCTCGAACACCTCCGCGGCGTTCAAACGGTCCAGGAGCCGGTGCTGCTCTTCGACGCCGACTGCCGTCGAGACGCCCTCGACGCGCGACTGCACCCATCGCTTCTGGACGGGGTCCTGGATGTGCATGTACTCGATCCCGAGCGTCCGGCAGTACGCGTCGCGCAGGATCGTGAGGATCTCTTCGAGCGTCGCCTGCTCCTTGCCCGCGAGCCCGTCGGTGAGGAAGGTGCGGCCGAGGTCCCAGATCGACAGGCCGTAGTTCGCGATGTCGAGCTCGGGGTGCAGCGCGGGCGGCTCGGCGTCGAGCGGGTCGAGGTGCGCGTTCAGGTGCCCCCGAACCCGGTACATGTTGATCAGCTCTTGGACGCGGACCTCGCGCAGGGCCCCCTCGGTGGCCTTTCCCCCGGCCGCGTGGTCCGGGCTCCACCTGGCGGGCTCGTAGGGCACCCCGAGGTCAGAGAACAGCTCGTCGTAGAAGTCGTGCTCACCGGTCAGGCACTGCTCGACGTGGCGAAGGAACAGGCCCGACTGGGCCCCCTGGATGATCCGGTGGTCGTAGGTGGAGGTAAGGGTCACGACCTTGCCCACCCCGAGGCTCGCGAGTGCCGCCGGGTCCGCGGCCTCAAAGCCCGCTGGCCACCCGAGGGCGCCGACGCCGATGATCGCGCCCTGCCCCGGCATCAGTCGAGGGACCGACTGGACCGTGCCCAGCGTGCCCGGATTGGTGATCGACACGGTCGCGCCGGTGAGGTCATCGGCCTTGGCCGTCCCCGAGTGCACGCGGCGCACGAGGTCCTCGTAGGCGAGGACGAAGGCGCCGAAGTCGAGCATGTCGGCGCGGCGGATGACCGGGACCATGAGGGTTCGCGAGCCGTCGGACTTCTCGACGTCGACGGCGATGCCGAGGCCGACGTGCTCGTGTCGGACGACGCCCGGGGTGCCCTTGTCGTCGATGGCGTCGACATAGGTCGAGTTGAGCGCCGGTACCGCGTCGAGTCCTCGCAGGACGGCGAAGGCGATCACGTGGGTGAAGGAGACCTTCGCGCCGGTCGTCCTCGAGAGGTACTCGTTGATCGTGGACCGGTTGATCTCGAGCAGCCGGGCGGGGAGCGTCCGCACGCTGGTCGCCGTGGGGATCGACAGGCTCGCGGCCATGTTGGACGCGATCAGCAAGGAGGCGCCTCGCAGCGCGACGGCATCTTCCTGCGGCACGGACACGGTCGCGGCGGACGGCTTGACGGGGGCCGGGCGCTGGACGCCCTGGTAGTCGCTGAAGAACTCCCGCCAGCTCTCCGCGACCGAGCTCGGGTCCGCGAGGTAGCGCTCGTAGAGGTCCTCGACGAGCCACGCATTCGGGCCGAAATGACCGGACGGGCCGTCGGTTCGAGACCCGGCAGTGCTGCTGCTGTGTCTCGAACCGGGGACGCTCGGCATGGAGCAAGACTAATTGCGAGGCCTCTCGCACTGGTCGAAAGTGGCGACGCTGCGTCGCGAGCGTGATCCCGCGCAGCGACCTCACGGAGGCGAGACCCAGACGGGGTCGGGAGGTAGGTTCGCGTCCGTGACCCGGCGACACCAGACCCGCCCGACCCGGGTGCGACGGCGTCGGCTGTGATCCACGAGGTCCCCTTTGACCCCGCGCTCGTCATCCCGCACCGCGCGCCCTTCCTCTTCGTCTCAGAGGTCACCGCGGTCACGCCGGGACATGCCGCGAGCGGAACGTGGCACGTGGGTGCCGATGGGTGGTTCTTTGCGGGTCACTTCCCGGGCCGACCGACCCTGCCGGGCGTGCTCATGGTGGAGTCGCTCGCCCAGCTTGGCGCCGTCGCCGTCCTGCTCGACGACCGCTTCGCGGGCAAGCTGCCGCTGTTCGGCGGCATCGAGCGAGCGAGGTTCCGTCGCCAGGTGACGCCCGGTGAGACCCTGGCGCTCGAGGTGGAGCTCGATCGGATGTCCGCGCGCGGCGGCAAGGGAAGGGGGCGCGCGTCGGTGGACGGCGCGACCTGTGCCGAGGCCGAGCTGCTCTTCGTCGTCGTCGATGCCGGCATGGTGACCACGTGAAGCTCGCGACGTGGAACGTCAACTCGCTCACTGCGCGCTGGGACCGTGTTGCCGGGTGGATCGAGGCAAACACGCCCGACGTGCTCTGCATGCAAGAGACCAAGCAAGACGACGAGCGTTTCCCGTTCGCTGCCTTCCAAGCACTCGGCTACGAGGCGGTGCACCACGGCGAGGGCCGCTGGAACGGCGTGGCCATAGCGAGCCGGGTCGGCCTCGACGGTGTTCGCCGAGGCTTCGGGGCGGCCGAAGATGACCACGGGGCGAGGCTGATCGCCGCGACGTGCGCTGGGATCGACGTGCTGAGCTGCTACGTGCCAAACGGCCGAGCCCTCGACGACCCGTTCTTCGAGAAGAAGCTGGCCTGGCTCGATCGGCTCGCGCTCGCCATCGGCGAGGTCCCAGCCTCGCGGGCCCTCGTGGTCGCTGGCGACTTCAACGTGGCGCCCGCAGACGTGGACGTCTGGGATCCAGCCGCGCTGGTCGGCTCGACGCACGTGACCGCACAGGAGCGCGACCGGGTGGCGGCGATCTGCGCGCTCGGGCTGGACGACGTGATCAGGGCCCGCTACGGCGACGAGCAGGTGTTCACGTGGTGGGACTACCGCAATGGCGCCTTCCACCGGGGCTTCGGGATGCGGATCGACCTGATCTTGTGCTCGAAGCCGGTGTCGTCGGCGATCACCGGTGCCCGCGTGGACCGCGATGCGCGCAAGGGGGCCAAGCCATCAGATCACGCGCCAGTCCTGATCGAGTTCGATTGGCCCGAGACGGCGTGACCTCTGCGTCGGGCGACTCGGCGCCGCGCCGCGAGGGTCCTGGGGCCGAGCGCGCGTCATGACGCTGTCGCTCTCGCCCATGACCGCGGACTGGTCAGCACAGATCGCGGGCTGGCGCTACCCGCCACCGCTCGACGTCTACAACTCGAGCGGGGACACCGCCACTGCGATGCTCGACGGCAATCACCTCGCGATCCTCGACGATGGCGAGCTGGTCGGCTTCGTGAGCCTCGGCGCAGAGTCACGAGTGCCTGGCGGACCACCGCCGCACGACGAGGTGACCGACGTCGGCGTCGGCATCAAGCCCGACCTCCTCAGCGAGCGGGTCGGCACGAGGGCAGGCGAGCTCGTGCTCGAGATGCTGCAGATGGCGGGGCACACGGCACTTCGAGCGAGCGTGCTCGCGACCAACGAGCGATCGCTGCGCCTCGCGGTCCGGCTCGGCTTCCACCAGACGGGCTCATTCCACTCCTCGCGCGACGGGGAGCGATTCATCGTGCTTGAACGCGAGCTGCTGGCCTGAGCACGAGGCACCGATTCGAGTGAGGGACGAACTAGGTTGGCGTGGTCGGCCCCGTGCGGGCCACGTTGCCCTGCGAGCCTGACCGCGTCGAGATCACGAGGTGCCACCTGTGAGGCGTCGTGCGCAGTGGATCGGAACGGCGGCCGCCGTGGTCGTCGCACTCGCCTGGAGCGGGTCGTCGTTCGCGACAGACCGAACGGTGACGTCGCCCAGGGCGCAGTGGACGATCAGGATCGCGTCGGACACCGCTGCGACGCCGAACTGGGCGTATCCCTACGCGTCCGGAGACGAGCTCACGAAGTCGAACGTCGATCGCTTCGAGCAGCTCATGTACCGGCCGCTCTACAACTTCGGCTCGACGCGCACCGTCACGCTCAACCCCTCGACGTCGCTCGCGTACGCGCCCGTGTACTCCGGCGGCGACGCGACCGTGTCCGTGACGCTCAAGCCCGGCCTCAAGTGGTCCAACGGCGAGAGCGTGACGGCCCAGGGCGTGATGGAGTGGATGAACCTCCTCGCCGCATTCCCCGGCATGTGGGGCGACTACCTCGCTCCGCTCCGGGCGAGCCAGCTCGTCGGCATCCCCGACGACGTCCGGGACATCAGCGTGGCCGGCAGCACCATCACCTTCACGCTCGCGGGGCCCGTCAACCCCACGTGGTTCACCTCCAACGAGCTCAGCCAGATCACGCCGCTGCCCAGGTCCTGGGACGTCTACGAGCCTGCCCATCCGCACCTGCCGACCACGGGGCCGACAAGCATCCGCGGCAACCGGGGCCGCTACACCGGTTCGGTCGCCGCAGCGGGCTGTTACGGCACGCACTGGATCGGGGACGGCAACAACGGGCCGGCCCGCACGTTCGTGGACCCGCTCGGGACCAAGACCGTCGTCACCGCCTCGGGCCTGGCTGCGGCGCGGCGCTGCGTCGACGCCGTGTACCTCATGCGCTCGTTGTCCGCCGACGCGGCCGACTACACGACGGCGGGCACCCCGGTCGCGGGGGCATGGCGCACGAGCGACGGGCCCTGGCGGCTGGCCGCCTACCACGCGTCGACCGGGGCGATCCTGATGGCCCCCAACCGCTCGCGCGGCGCATCGGGCGTCAAGCCGACGGCGGGAGCGCTCGCGTTCGTCCCGTGCGGCGATGCGGCCGCGTGCGAGGCGCTCGTCGCAGCCCGGCAGGTCGACCAGGGACCGCTCCCGCTCGCCGACGCCCCCGCGGTGAGCTCGCTCGCCGCGGCGGCGCGCAAGAACCCCCTCGCACAGAAGGGCTACCGCGAGTCCGTGTCCGCGCCGTGGGCGACGACCTACATGCCCTACAACTTCGACTCGCGGCTCGGCGCCCGCGGCCGTGCCGGGAACGTGTTCCGACAGCTCTACTTCCGACAGGCGTTCCAGCAGCTGGTCGACCAGACCACGATGATCGACAAGGGACTAGGCGGCTACGGGGTGCCGACCGAGGCCCCCGTCCCGACGGACCCGCCGAGCGCCTACGCGCCGTCCAGCCCCTCGCCGTATCGCTTCAGCATCGGGAAGGCCGCGGCGCTCCTCAGCGCGCACGGCTGGCACGTCGCCCCCGGCAAGCTCGCCACGTGCCTGGTCGCGGCCAAGTGCGGCGCGGGGATTCCCAAGGGCACGCCCCTCGCCTTTTCGATCATCTTCGCGCCTTCGTCGCACGCGCTCGTCCAGTCGCTCGTCACGCTCCGGCTCGACGCGGGGCGCGTTGGCATCCACCTCACACTCGTCGAGCAGACGAGCGCTGAGCTCCTGAGCGACATCGCGGGCCCGCTCGGCGGGTGGGACCTCGCGAGCTGGGACGGCGGCTGGCAGTACGCGCCGGACTACTACCCCTCGGGCGAGTGGAACTTCGCGCAGGGCTCGCCGTGGAATGTCGGGCACTACGACGACACGCGCGCGACCCAGCTCCTCACCGCGACACTGCAGACGGGCGGGTCGCTCCCGGGCTACACGTCGTACCTCGAGGCCCAGCTGCCGGTCGCCTGGCTGCCGAGCACCGTGTCGCTCGTCGAGACCCGGGCGTCGATCAAGGGCGTCGTCATCTCGCCGCTCGGGGCGCTCACCCCAGAGACGTGGCGCCAGTGACCCGCGTGCCGCGCCACGTTGGCATCAGCGGAAGATCGACGCGAGCCTCGCGTTGATGAACGACGGTCCGGGGGTGGCCAGGCTCTTCTCGATCGCCACCACGAGCTCGTCAGCGGTCGTCACGGTCTCAGCGGGCACCCCGTAGCTCCGCGCGGTCGAGGCGAGATCGAGGGTCGGGCCGGTGAGGTCGAGCATGGCCCTGGCCCGCTCGCCGCTCGCGGTGGCCCCCACCCTCGACAGCTCGTAGTTGAGGATCGCGTAGCTGTCGTTCGAGCAGCACACGACGGTGACGTCGAGTCCCTCGCGCGCCATGGTCCACAGCGCCTGGGGCGTGTACGACATCGACCCGTCGGACTCGAGGCACACGACGCGTCGCCCGCCCGCGCCGACCGCCGCCCCCACCGCTGCGGGCAGCCCGAAGCCAATCGCCCCGCCGGTGTTCGTCAGCCACTCGTGTGGCGGCGCAGCGACCGTGGCGCCTAGGAGGCCCACGCCCGAGGTGTTGGACTCGTCGACCACGACGCAGCCTTCCGGCAGCAGCGAGCCGATCGCCGCGGCGAGAGATCGCGTGTCGAGCGTGCCGGTGGGCCTGGCCGGTCGCTCGCCGGGCTCGGTCGCGGGCGCGCGAGCCGGGGCGCCGAGGGCGTCGGCAAGTGCCTCGAGGGCGGCGGGCGCGTCGACGACGAGGTCGGCGAGCTCGAGGACCTCGCAGCCGGCTGGAACGAGCCGCGAGGCGAGGTTCGGGTAGGCGAAGAAGCTCACCGGCTCGACGGCGCCCGCGAGGACGAGCACCTCGGCGCCCTCGAGCTGGGCCGCGGCGAACTCCGCAAGGTAGTTGAGCCGCTCGGGCGAAAAGATGCCCGCCCCACGGTCGAGGACGGTCGGGAACGTCTCGTGCAGCACGCCGCACCCTGTCGCTGCTGTGATTCGCGCCGCAGCGTTCAGTCCGCGTGATCGAAGCGACGCGCCGCCAAGCAGGAGGACCGCCTTGCGGTCCCGCATCGCGGTCGCTGCCGCGTCGACGACGTGATCGGGGACGACCGGGACGATCGCGCGCCGGGCGAGGGGGGCCGCTGGGTTCGCGACCTCGGACCACGACACGTCGGCGGGCAGCACGAGCGTGGCGACGCGGCCCGGGGGACCGTAGGCCGCCGCGATCGCCGCCGCAGCATCCGACGCCACGTCGTCCGGCCTCGCCGAGCTGCGGCACCAGCCACTGAGCGCCGAGGCGATCGCGGCGATGTCCGAGCTGAGCGGGGCGTCGTGGCGGAGGTGGTACGTCGCGTGGTCGCCCACGATGTTGAGGATCGGGACGTGCGCGCGCCGAGCGTTGTGGAGGTTGGCGAACGCGTTGCCGAGTCCCGGGCCGAGGTGCAGCAGCGTGGCAGCAGGGCGCCCCGTGACCCTCGCGTAGCCGTCGGCGGCGCCCGAGGCCACGCCCTCGAAGAGGCACAGGATCCCCCGGACGTCAGTGACGTCGTCGAGGGCCGCGACGAAGTGCATCTCGGAGGTGCCGGGATTCATGAAGCACGTCGTCACCTCGTTGCGAGCGAGCGTGCCCAGCAGCGACACCGCACCGTTCATGTCGTCCTCCCGTCGCCGAGCAGCTTGCCCGGGTTGAAACGACCCTGTGGGTCAAAGACCGCCTTGATCCGCCGCTGCAGCGAGAGCACAGCGGGGTCGGTGAGCGCGAGGAACGGCCGCAGCTTGTCCGTCCCGATGCCGTGCTCGCCGGAGACCTGTCCGCCCGCGGCGACGCCCGCGGCGAAGAGCTCGTCGAGGAGAGCGGTGCGCCGCTGGTCGTCGGGCAGGTACACCGAAAGGTGGACGTTGCCGTCGCCTACGTGCCCGCAGCCTGCGACGAACGCGCCGTGGGCGTCGGCGAGCGTCGCGACCACGCCCAGGTAGTCGGTGACCGCAGCTCGCGGGACGACGATGTCGACGATCTCGTCGGCTCCCGCCGCCTTGGCGACGTAGAACGCGCGCTCCCTCGCCTCGATGAGCGCGCGGGCCGACGCCGGCGGGAGCACGAAGACGTCCAGGGCCCCCAGGTCCTCGAGGATGGCGGCCGCCGCCTCGGTGTCAACGTCGAGGGCCGCGGGCGTACGCGTCTCTAAGAGGACCACGAGCCACGCGGCAGTCTTCGCGGTGACCTCGTCGGGCACCCCGAACTCGAGCGACGCAGCCCGCGAGATGCCGACCATGGTGACCGCGTCGAGGTACTCGAGAATCGACGGGGCGAGTCCCGCAGCAAGGAGCCGGGGTACCGCGGCGGTCACCGCGCTCAGGTCGGGGAACGCGACGAGCATCGTCGCGGCGCACGGCAGGGCCGGCGCGAGCCGGAGGGTGACCTCGGTCACGAGCGCGAGGGTCCCCTCAGAGCCGATGACGAGCTGGGTGAGGTCGTAGCCCGACGAGGACTTCATGACCTTGCCCCCGGTCCGGATGACCGTCGCGTCAGCGAGGACCAGCTCGAGGCCGACGACGTGGTTGCGCGTGACGCCGTGGCGCACTGCTCGCATGCCGCCGGCGTTCGTGTTCACGTTCCCGCCGATCGAGCCAGACAGCTCGCCGGGGTACACCGGGTACCGCAGCCCCGTTGCCTGGAGCGCGTCGTCGAGCGCGCGCAGCGTCACGCCCGGCTCGACGACGGCGACCTGGTTCTCGAGGTCGACCTCCTTGACGGTCGCCATCGCGTCGAAGGCGACAACGATCCCGCCTTCGAGCGGCGTCGCTGCCCCCGAGAGACCGGTGCCCGACCCGCGCGCGACGATCGGCGTGTCGTGGCGCGCGCAGACCTCGACGACGTGGGCGACCTCGTCGGTCGTCCGGGGACGCACCACGCAGAGGGGCCGCGTGCCGGGCGCGTGCAGCGACTCGTCGTGGCAGTCGTCGTCGCTGAGCTCGTCGCCCGCGGTGACCTGTCCCGGTCCCAGCACCGCGGTGAGCTCGGCGACCACCGCCTGGTCGATGGCGGCCATCGCCGCGAAGGCTAGCCCTCTGGTCTCGGCGGGAGCGCAGCTCGCAGCTCGGCGATCCGCCGGGAGCGCGCGTCGCCTTCGAGCGGGCGGCGCTCCTTGGCCATCTTGTCGAGCGCGGCGGCAACCGGCGCGAGGAACCTCGAGCGGGACCTGGCCCCGCCGTCGGACGACCAGGTGCACACGAGGTTCGACTCGGGGCGCGTCATCGCGACGTAAAGGAGGCGCCGCTCTTCATCGAGCTGGGCGGCCGTCGTCGCGCTCGAGATTGGCAGCGAGCCCTCCGTCAGCCCCGTGACCGCGACGTTGTCCCACTCGAGGCCCTTGGCCCGGTGGATCGTGGACAGCACGACCGCGTCGGGAACGTCAACGGGGTCCCAGCGCCGGGGCAGGTCCGATTCGAGGTCCGACGCGGGCGTGTGCTCGGCGCCGAGCCGCGTGGTGGGCACCCCTGCGGCCGTGCAGGCCGAGGCGAGCCCGTCGAGCGCGGCGTTGGTGCGCGCCAGCACGGCGGTCTGGTGCCACCAGCGCGAGGGCCCGTGCACCGCACGGCACCACGCCGCGACCCCCGCTGCCTCCGCAGCGGCATCGGGGAACGCGAGGATCTGTGGGAGCTCCCCGCCCTCGGTCGCCGCGACGAGGTCGAGGGGCCCCTCGTCGAGAGCGGCGGTGGCCGCCCGGACGATCGCCTCGGTCGAGCGGTGGTTCCGCGGCAGCGTCAGGACCCTCGTCGGTGGCCAGCGCGCGGCGATCTGGTCGAGCAGGTTCGCGTCGGCCCCGTTCCACCCGTAGATGGACTGGTTGGGGTCCCCAACGCCGAAGAGGTCCGGGTCCTCGCCGGCCATCGCGGCGAGGAGATCGAACTGGGCAGGGTTCATATCCTGCAGCTCGTCGACGAAGAGCAGTCGCGTGCGCCATCGAAAGGCGTCGGCCACGGCGCTGTCGTGCTCGAGCAGCGACGTGGCCTCCTCGAGCAGCCCGTCGAAGTCGAGCACGCCTCGTCGCCGGCACAGCCGGTCGTAGCCCTCGAGCACTCGGCGCATCTGGTCGGCCGACGTCGGGACGCGACGGCGCGCGGCGCGCGCGCCCGCCTCGTACGATGCCGCGTCGAGGCGGCGGGACTTCGCCCACGACACCTCGGCCTCGAGTCGCGCGATTGCCGGCGCGGGCAGCGTGAGCCCGAGGTCCGAGGCCAGCTCGACGAAGAGCCTGTGGCGGTCCGACGCGATGACGGGCGGCGACTGCCCGCGCGCTGCGCGCGTGTCGCGCACCAGCTCGAGCGCCGCTCGGTGGAAGGTGCCGGCCCGCACGCCCTCGACGCCGGCGCGGCGCAGGCGGGTCCGAAGGTCGCCTGCCGCCTTTCGCGTGAACGTCGCGACGAGCACGTGGCTGGGGTCGAGCCGCTCGCTCGTGACGCGTCGCACGACGCGCTGGGTGAGCACCCGCGTCTTGCCCGCACCGGCGCCAGCTCGAACGACGATGCGCCGGTCGGGTGCCTCGATGGCCTCGAGCTGCTCGGGCGTGAACCCCAGCGCCTCGCCGTCATCCGCGCGCGACATGTCGGCAAACTACCGACGCGTGGTGACCGCGTGCGGCGCCCGCATGGCAGCCCCCGCATCAGGAGGTTCACGGGCCCGAACCACAGAATGCCCATTGGTAGCCTGCTGGTGTGCTGCGTGCCTATCTCGATGGCGCGGTGTTCGGCACCACGACCGGGGACGCCGAGCCGAGGGTGCTGTTCCTCCACGGCTGGCGCCGCACCCATGAGGACTTCACCCGGGCGGCCGCCGCGCTCGAGGAGCGTGGCGTGGCCTCGCTGGCCCTCGACCTGCCGGGATTTGGCGCCACGCCGCCCCCTGCGGCTGCCACGGGAGCCCGCGGGTACGCGGCGCGGCTCGCCAGCCTCGTCGAGTCGGTCGCCTCGAGCGGGCCGCCCCCCGTCATCGTGGGGCACTCTTTCGGTGGGCGGGTCGCGACCTGCATCGCGGCCCAGCGCCCCGGGGCCGTCGGGGGGCTCGTGCTCTGCGGGGTCCCCCTCGTGCGGGCTGCGATGCCCCATGGGCGGACCTCTCGCCGCTACCAGGCGATCAGGGCCGCTGCGCGCCTCGGGCTGGTCTCTGGGGCCCGTCTGGAGGCCGCCCGGCGCCGGCATGGCTCTTCTGACTACCGCGCCGCGACCGGGGTCGTGCGCGACGTGCTCGTGGCGTCCGTGGGAGAGTCCTACGAGGTCGAGCTCGCCGCGGTGCGCTGTCCCGTCGCACTCGTCTGGGGTCGCGACGACCTGACGGTGCCGCTCGAGGTCGCCGAGCGGGCCCAGCACCTCGTGCCTGGCGCCACCCTCGAGGTGCTCGACGGCATCGGGCACCTCGTCCCGACCGAGGCGCCCGAGCGACTCGTGGCGGCGACGCTCGCGATGCTGGGGGGCACGAGCTGAGCCCCCTCGCCTCGGGCGCCGTCGCACTCGTGCTCGCGGCCGGTGCCGCCTGCAGCTGGCTGCGATGGCTCCGCGTCGCCCAGCGCGAGCACTACCTCGGCGGTTCTGTGAGCCGCTTCGCGTTGCGATGGTGGACCTCGTCGTGGGCCTCGATCGCCCTGGGCCTCTTGGCCGTCGCAGGGGTCGCCGTCGCGTTTCCCGTCCCGGCGGTCGCGTCCGTCACAGGGGCGGCCCTCGTGGTCGGGCCCGTCGGGCTCGGGGTGCGTGGCCGAACCAGCCCGCTCGCCTGGACGAGGCGACTGAAGCTGCTCGCGACGCTTTCCGGCGTGCTGCTGGCGGGCCTGGGGGTGGCCGCGGCGGTCTCGCCGTGGCCCTTCGCGGCAGCGGCCGCAGTCGTCGCGCTGAGCGACGTCGTGGTCGACGTCGCCGCGGTCGTCCTCGGCCCGATCGAGGACCGCCTCGCGGGCCCCTACGTCGAGCGCGCCCGGCAGCGGCTCGGCGAGGTCGCTCCCGCGGTCGTGGCGATCACCGGCAGCTACGGGAAGACCTCGACCAAGCACCACCTCGCCGAGCTGCTCGCAGGGACGACCTCGGTCGTTCCGACCCCACGAAGCTTCAACAATCGTGCCGGCCTCGCGATCGCGGTCAATGACCACCTGGTCGACGGCACCAAGGTGTTCATCGCCGAGATGGGCACCTATGGCTTGGGGGAGATCCGCGCCATGTGCGACTGGTGCCGACCCGAGGTCTCGGTGCTGACCGCGATCGGCCCCGTGCACCTCGAGCGCTTCGGGTCCCTCGAGCGCATCGTGGCAGCCAAGGCAGAGATCGCCGAGCACGCGCGCGTGGTCGTGTGCAACGTGGACGACGAGCGCCTCCGCGAGCTCGCGGCGTCGTTCGCCCAGAGCGGTCGCGAGGTGCTGACCGCGGGCTCGGTCAGCGCGGACGCCGACGTGCGAGTGGAGGTGGTGGCCGAGCGGTGGCGCATCGTCGTGCGCGGCGAGACGGTGCTCCTCACTATCCCCATTCCCGGCGTGCAGCCCACGAACCTCGCGTGCGCGCTCGCAGCTGGGGTGGCCGTCGGCGTCGACGCCCACGCGCTCGCGACCAGGATCCCCCACATCGCGCCGGTGGCGCATCGCCTCACGGTCGCGAGCGCACCGTCGGGGGTGCTCGTGGTCGACGACACCTACAACGCGAATCCCGCGGGCGCAGGGGCTGCGCTCGAGCTCTTGGCCAGCCTGCCAATCGACGGGCGACGGGTCGTCGTCACCCCAGGGATGATCGAGCTCGGCACACGCCAGCGGACCGAGAACGAGGCCTTCGCGGGCGCTGCCGCCACGTTCGCGACGGCGCTCGTCGTCATCGGCCGCACGAACGCGGCCGCGCTGCGTCGCGGCGCGGCCGACGGCGGCGCGGACGTGGTGCGGGTCCCGACGAGAGAGCGCGCCGTCGAGTGGGTGCGCGGCGCGCTCGGCCGCGGCGACGCCGTCCTCTACGAGAATGACCTGCCCGACCACTACCCTTGAGGGCCGCCGCGCTCGGGCGGTCAGGGAGGCGCGACGTGGGGCAGGTGGCCGTGCTGTTCGGAGGGCCCTCGCCCGAGCACGACGTCAGCATCGTCACGGGGCTTCAGGCCACGCGCGAGCTCGCCGCCGCCGGCCGGCAGGTGCTCGCCGTCTACTGGTCCAAGCTGGGGTCGTTCCACGCCGTCGAGACCTCCTTGGAGGCCGCCGCGTTCCTCGACGGCGTCCCGAAGGGAGCACAGACCCTCAGGCTCAACGCCGGCAAGGACGGCGGCTTTGCGAGCGAGGGCCGCCTCGGCCGCAACCGCGGCCCCGTGCTCGACGTGGCGATCCTCTGCACGCACGGTGGTCCCGGCGAGGACGGCTCCCTGCAGGGCGCGCTCGACCTCGCGGGCGTCGCCTACACAGGGCCGAGCGTCCCAGGTGCGGCCCTCGGCATGGACAAGCTCGCCTTCAGCGCCGTCGTCCGCGCAGCGGGCGTCGTGACGCTGCCGCGCGTCGCGCTTACCGAGGCCACGACCGCGGTGCCCTTTGACCCGCCCTTCATCGTGAAGCCGAGATTCGGCGGGTCCTCGATCGGCATCGACGTGGTGGGGGACCTCGACACGGCTCGGGCGAGGCTCGGAGCGAACCTGCACCTCGCCGCCGGTGCCGTCATCGAGCCTTTTCGCTCGGACTTGGGTGACCTGCAGGTCGCGGTGCGTCGATTTCCGTCGATGGAGCTCTCTGCGATCGAGCGCCCGATCCGTCGAGAGGGGGGTGCCGAGATCCTCGACTACGCCGACAAGTACGTGGCGGGCGAGGGGATGGCGGCGGCGCCACGGGAGCTGCCTGCGAGCCTCGATGCGGCCCGCGCGAGCGAGGTCCGCGCCGCCGCAGCCGCGATCGCCGACGCGTGCCTCGTCCGCGGCATCGCGCGGATCGACTTCCTCGAGGGCGACGATGGGCTCTTCGCGAACGAGATCAACACGATCCCCGGCTCGCTCTCGCGCTACCTGTTCGTCGACCCTGCGCGCGGCTTCCTCGAGCTGCTCGACGACATGGTCGCCGAGGCGAGCACCGTGCCGTCGCGGCGCTACGAGACGACGGGGGCGGACGGGGCCGTGCTTCGCACGGCGGGCTCGATCGCGGCGAAGCTCGCCTGACGGGCTGCCGCGACGCGGGCCGCAGCAGCGGCGAGGCGCACGGCATAGGGGTCGACGAGCAGGGCGCGCTCGACGGCGAGCCGCGCGAGCGCGACGAGGCCCTGGTCGAGCGCGAGGTCGACGAGCTCGCACGCGGCGTCCTCGCAGACTGCCTGGAGGCGGGTGAGGTGCCCTTCGGTGAGGAACCAGTCGTAGCCCTCGAGCACCGTCGCGAACGGCTCGCCCTCGATGAGCTCGAGAGCGGCGCGCAGCCACGCCATCTGCTCGCCGGGGTCCGAGCACGACCCCGCGCGCTCGACCCACGCCTCGAGCACCGCCACGTCGCAGACGACGTCGGGGGCGACGGCGTAGTGGCCGAGCCGGCCCGCGGGCGGCAGGCGCGGTCCAAACGGTCCGTCGCCGAGCGCGCGTCGCAGCGACGACGCGACGTTGAAGAGCGTCTTTGCCGCGGCGTCATTGGACGTCGAGCCGAGGACGCGGACGCGGAGCCGCTCGCCGGTCACCGGCTCGCCGGAACGCAATGCGAGATAGGCGACGAGCTCGACCGCCCGACGCTCACGCCCGGTGGCGAGCGGCTCTGCGAGCCCGTCGACCCGCGGCACCGCGGTGAGGAGCCGGACGACGGCGCGGTGGCCCTCGAGCGGGCCGTCGAAGCGGGCTCGCTGGTTGGCGGCGACCGGGGCATAGCGACGGTCGTGCGTGCCGTCCACCAGCTCTCGCACGGCGTCAGCGAGCGAGGAGCGCACGAGCCGTCGACCGTCCGGCATCGTCGTCGTGCTGGCGGTGACGACCGCGTGGGGCAACAGAGAAGCCAGCTCGACGCGAACGCAGTGGGCGCTGAGCTCTGCGGTGACCTGCGAGCAGTCACCAACCACGACGACGAGGTCGTCGTCGCCCCGGGTCGCGAGGGCTTGGAGAAGCCCCGACGCGTCCGTGGCGACCGGGCGGCCGAGGCCGATGGTGGGCGCGACGCGAAGCGCGTCGGCGACGAGCGCCGAGGCGCCGTCGCCGTCGAGTCCGAGCGAGGCGCCTCGCGGGACGAACGCCACGTGTGTCTCGCCCTCTGCCTCGCCCAGCACGACCGCCAGGCAGCGGACGTCCCCGGCAGCGTCATCGGGATCGAATGACCAGCTCTTGTCATCCAGCCACGCGGTCCCGTCCCCAACGACCACGACGGCGGTTGCTGCGAGCCTTCCAGCCGCGGCGAGTCGGCGAGCGATCGCTGCGAGGAGCGGCGACGGCGCCGCGGTCGCGCCGAGCAGGGCGGTCTCCACGTCGATGGCCGACTCATCGTCCAGCACCACGCGGCGCCACGTCCGTGCGCGGCGCCGCAGCTCGGCCGCGAGGGCGACAAGGATGGTGCCGGTCCCGACCGTTTGGGTTGCGGCACCGCGGTGGTGCCCGCGGTGCCCACCGCGGGTCCGTCGCGGTTGGTGCGCCGGCGGGCGCTCAGCCCCAGCGTCGACGGTGGCGACCGCGGGGGACCATCGCGATGCAAGTTCGACGCGCTCGAGCGGACTCGGTGACGCCTTTACGCGAGCGACAAGACCGATCTCGCTCGGTCTCTGCAGCGCGTCGGTCGAGTGCTGCCGGGACGTGTGCTGGCTGCTCGCCTCGAGGAACGGTGCGACGACGAGCACGAACGCGGCGATCCGCACCGCCGCCCACGCAATCGGCCCGGACTCGATCGGCGCCGAGCCGTGGCGCACCTGTGCGATCACAAGACGGCCGAGACCGACGACGACGACGAGCCAGGCGAGTGCCGAGGCAAGGACGAGGGACACCACGAGCGGGCCGAACCCGGCAAGGACGGGAGTGCGGAGCGCGGCGAGAAGCGCGAGTGGGACAAGCAGGAGCGCGCCGAGGACGAGCGCGCCCTCTGTGAGAGCGCCCCGAGTGCGTCCTGTCACCTCGCAGCCAGGTACCAGGTGGCGGGCTCGGGGGAGGTGGCCGGCACCTGGATCGTCGCGACGCAGGTGGACGCGGGCGCGAGGATGCGGACGGTCGCCGTCGTCGTGCCCGTCGCGGTTCTGTGCGAGATGCCGCAGCTAACGGTGAGCGTCACGCGCATCCCCACTGGGACCGACACCGTCACGGTGCGGACCGCACCAAGCCGCGCCACCATCGTCGTCCGCCCGCCCTCGAAGGTGCCGCTCTGCGACGGCACCATCTCGGGCTGGCCTGTGGGTGCAGTCGTGGTCGTTGTTGTCGTGCTCGTCGAGGTGGTCGACGTCGTCGTCGCGCTCGGGACCCGCTGCGAGGGCGCCGTGTGACGGGGCTCGCTCAGCGACGTCACGTACCGCACCACGGTGATCGTGCGGGTGGGACCCGCGACCTTCGTGCGCGATGCGACAGCTGGGCGAGTCGTTGCGGTCGTCGTCGGCAGCGTGCTCGTCGAGCTCGGGCTCACGACCAGCCTGATGAGCGACGTCCTCGCGCCGGCGACCACGACGACGCCGAGCGCCGCGAGCAGGACCGCAAGGGCCGCGAGGCCGCCAGAGGGGATCCGCCGTGTCCGCATCGGGCCGAGGCTACGACCGCACCGCGACGTACGGCTGTGCCGCTGCGATGAGTCGCCGATGCAGCGTCCCGTTCGACACACCGATGGCGGCAGCCAACTCGGACGCAGTGTGACCGAGCACGCACCGCGCGTAGACCAAGTCAACATCGGTTACCCCCGCCGCAGCCGCCACCGCGAGCCGATGAGCGAGGTCCTCGCCGTCGTCGCCGTCGCGGGTCGACTGCTCACGCACCTCGCGCAGCTCAGCTCGCCGGGCCTTGTCCGCGAGCATCTTTCGTCGCAGCCGGCAGCGCAACGCGCCGAGCAGGTCGGGCCCGGCGTACGGGCGGGCCTCGCCCGCCCAGTCCTTCAGGAGCTCGGCGGACTCTGCGACGGCATCGGCGAGGAAGGTCCGCGGGCTGTCGGCGATCCCCTCGCCGAATCGAAGCTTCCTCGCGACCGAGACGATGCCCGGGAGCAGTGTCTGGAGCAGGCAGCGCCGGACGAGCGGATCGCGAGCCCCGAGCAGCAGCGCGGCGAGGATGCGCGCGCGGTGCAGCCGGTCGAGGCCCCCGTTGGGCTCGAGGGCCGCCACGAGGCCCGCGAGGTCGACCACGAACGCCGGGATCTCCCCGGGGCTCTGTGCTCGGAGCCGTTCCAGCGCCTCACGTGCCTCGATGGACCTGCCGACGCGTCGCCATTCCGAGCGCAGCTGGGCAAGGACGTCCGGGGTGTCGGCGAGGGTCATTGGCGCACTCTGCAGAGTTCGTTCCCCTCACCGCTCCCCAGGCCCCCTCGCCGCGCGCCCGATCGAGCCCCGGGACAACCCAGGGGTCGAACACGCGTGCAAGTAGCGTCGCGCGAATGAACATCGAGGAGTTCTACGAGCAGGACGAGCGGCGTCGTCACAGCGAGGAGATCGAGCTCGGCACGGACTGGCACGGCGCGTCGGGACGCCGCTGCGAGCTGAGCTATGTCGTCGACACCGGCGAGGCGTACCTGATGTCGGCCCCCGACACCAAGCTGCTCGAGGACGCCTTCGGTGACATCGCCGTCGACACCGAGCCCGTCGAGGCGCTCGCCATCGAGGTGATCGCCGTCGTGCCGACGCCCGAGGCGCTGCACCAGGCGCTCGCGGGCTGGGAGGACGAGATGCAGGGGCCGTCGTCGGTCGAGTGGCTGCGCTCGAGGCTCGCCTCCTTCGGCGCTGCCTGACCCGCTCCATGGGCGGCTCGCGACGCGCAGTGGCACCGATGGCCCGCCCGTGGTGCCGAGAGCGTGGGTCCCGTGACCTCGGCTGAGCCTGTGGCAGCGCTCCAGGACCCCGACGCGTCGCCGGTCGGGGAGCGGCTGAGCTACGTCGCGGGACTCGACGGGGTCCGCGCGTTCGCCGTGGTGGCCGTCATCGCGTACCACGCCGGGGTCACGCACATCACCGGTGGCTTCCTCGGCGTCGACGTCTTTTTCTGCCTCTCGGGGTTCCTCATCACCTCGCTGCTCTTGGGCGAGGCGAGGCACACCGGCACGATCCGCCTCGGACTGTTCTGGGCACGACGCGCCCGTCGCCTGCTGCCGGCCCTCTTTTTGGTCCTGTGCTTCGTCGGGCTGCTCGCCTGGCTCGCTGCACCTCAGGGCACGTACCCGGGGCTTCGCCTCGACTCACTGTCGACGCTGCTGTACGTCGCGAACTGGCACTTCATCCTCGAGGGCTCGAGCTACTTCAAGGCCGCACTCGCACCCTCGCCGCTCACCCACACCTGGTCGCTCGCCATCGAAGAGCAGTTCTACGTCGTCTGGCCGCTGCTCGTCCTCGCGCTGGTCAAGCTCCGCAGGGCGCCGGTCATGCTCCTCGTCGTCTCGGTGCTCGGCGCGCTCGCCTCGACGGCGTGGATGGCGCACCGGTACCTCCCAGGGTCGGACACGACTCGGCTCTACTTCGGCACCGACACGCACGCCATGACGCTGCTCACGGGCGCGGCCCTCGCAGCGGTCCTCGCCATGCTCGCTGGAAGAGATGATCCTTCGACGCTGCGTGCCACGGGCGCAGTCGCCCTCGCGGTCCAGGCCGCGGGGATCACGGGCGCCGGGATCCTCTGCGCGATGGCGCTCAAGGTGACCGGCGAGACGCACTGGCTGTACCGCGGTGGCTTCCTCGTCGCCGGCGTCGCCACCGCGGCGGTGATCCTGAGCGCGGTCATCGTGCCGCGAGGTCCGCTCTCGTTGCTGCTCGGGCTCGCCCCGATCCGCTTCATCGGCAGGATCTCCTACGGGCTGTACCTGTGGCACTACCCGATCTTCATCTGGCTCGACCATGAGCGGACCGGGCTGTTCAGCGTCCAGCTGCTCGTGCTGCGCTTGGCAGTGACGCTCGCCGTGGCGACGGCGTCCTTCTACCTGGTCGAGCGTCCCGTGCGACACGGCCTCGTGCTGCGCGGCGTCTCCGCGGCGCTGTCGACCGCCGCGGCAGTCGCCGTCACGGTGGCGGTGATCTTCGCGACGTCGCTCGCCGCGGCGATCCCGAGCGCTGGCGCCGGGCCACCGCAGCCGCCGTTCCACGACCCGGTACGGGCCCTGCTCATCGGCGACTCGACGATGCTCACTCTCGGCGTCGCGATCGCACCGTGGGCGCACCTCTACGACGTCGACGAGCTGGACGCGGGGATCCTCGGATGCGGCGTCACCTTCTCGAACGCACAGATCGAGTTCGGTGCCCGGATACCGACGGCGCTGCCGTGCAGCCTCAGCCCTGGCCACTCGCGCCTCACCATCTATGAGGCGTGGGCACATGAGGTCGCGACCTTTCACCCAGAGGTCGTGGCGATCCTGGCCGGCCGTTGGGAGGTACACAACCTGCTGGTGGGCTTCAAGACGGTGAACATCACCCAGCGCTCCTTCCAGGAGCAGGTAGCCGCTGGTCTCACGCGAGCCGTCGAGATCAGCAGGTCAGGCGGTGCCCGTGTCGTGCTCGTGACCCAGCCGTGCGCGAACAGTGGCGAGCGTGCCGACGGCCAGCCGTGGCCGGAGGACTCGCCTCGCCGCCTCGCGATCTACAACGGCATCGTCCGCACCGTCGCGCGTCGCACGGGTGCGAGCGTGCTCGACCTCTACTCGATGGTGTGCCCAGGTGGCCACTACCAGCAGACCGTCGACGGCGTCACCGTGCGCCAGCCCGACGGCGTGCACTTCGCGATCTCGTCGGGCGCATTCTTCGCGCCCAGGATCTTCAGCGTGCTCATCGCCGACGGCCGGATGGCCGAGCTCAGAAGCCGTTCGTCCCGGCGTTGATCGAGTTGCACGCCCCACGCAGCCCCGGGGCGACGTCGGCGAACGGCAGCTCCTGGGACTGCTGCAGGAGCGTCATGAGCCCGGCGTAGCCGCCGTCGGCAGAGGCGGCCATCGCGGCATCGTGCTCGACGGCGGCTGCGTCGTCGGTCGCCTGCTGCTGCAGCGCGCCACGCGCAGCTCGGGTTCGCGCGTGCAGCGACTGGTCATAGGCGAGGAGCGCCCGATGGATCCCGCGACACGCGGTGAGCGCGTCCGGATTCGCGCCGCCGCCGCAAGAGGCAAGCCCGATCGCGCTCGCAGCGAGTGTCGCGACGAGGCCGAGCCGGCGGGCTAGTCGAGCCACGCCTCAGCGCGCTCCAGGAGAAACTCGCTCACGTCCCTGCACCGGTCGAAGACGTCGCACAGCAGCTCTTCGCCCTTGAGCACCGCCGCCAGGGACACGGGGTGCCGCGCGATGATCGTGACGCGGCGCTCCGAGCCGTCGGTCGCCGACGCATAGGAGTCCGACGCCGAGACCTCGAGCGGCAGGACGATGCCGCCGACGGGCGCAAGGTCGATCGCGAGCCGAAGCAGGTCCGGCGCGTGGGGGAGGGGCGGGAGCGCCCACGTGAAGGTGATCGGGAAGTGGAACTCATCGGGCGGCTCGTCGTCTTCGGGGAGGCCCATGACCGCGTCTTCGAAGCTGAGCAGGATGCGGGGGTCCACGTCGAGGGCGAGATGCAGGTCGAGGGGTCCGCCGCAGCCGTCTTCGGGATGCAGATCGACCTCCCAGACCTGGCGCAACGAGTAGGTCTCGACGAAGTGACGCTCGTCGTGGACATGGAACCCGTGGTCCACGGAGTGGTCCTTCAGGTCCGCGACGTACCCGGCCACGTCGATGGCTGCCACGATCCGACACTACCCGCGGGTGGTTGAATCGACCGACGGTACGCTCTCGCCGTGAACGACGAGGAGTTGGCCCAACTCCTCTGCACCGCCGCGCGCGCGGTGCAGGACGCCATCAGCGGGCACCGTGGGCGGGGGCTGTCCGGTCTGCGGCCGACCCAGTACCACGCGGACCTCGTCGCTGACGCCGCGGCGATCGAGGTGCTCGTGGCGGGCGGCCTCCAGGTGCTCTCTGAGGAGTCCGGCCGCTCGGGCGACGGCGCCCAGGTGTGCGTGCTCGACCCGATAGACGGCTCGACGAACTTCGACCGAGGCATCCCGTACTACTCGACCAGCATGTGCGTCATCGACGAAGCCGGCATGCGGTGCAGCCTCGTCGCCAACCTCGCGACTGACACGTGGTACGAGGCAACGCGTGGGAAGGGCGCCACTCGAGACGGTGAGCCGATCCGCTCGTCTCGGGCGACGCAGATCGCAGGGTCCATCCTCTCCTTCTCAGGATTCCCCAGGCGACACGGCGGGTGGACCCAGTTCCGGGCACTGGGGTCTGCGGCGCTCGAGCTGTGTGCGGTCGCCGACGGCTCGCTCGACGGATTCGCCGTCGTCGGGACGGCGCACCTCAGCGCGTGGGACTACCTGGGCGGCCTCTTGATGGTCCACGAGGCAGGCGGTACCACCGTTGAGCTTGACGGCCTCGAGCTCGTCGAGGCATCGCAGACGAGGCACCAGCTGTGTGCAGCGGCGAGCACGTCGCTGTCGACCGAGCTCGTCTCGTTCGCGCGGAGTCTTCGCGAGCCCGATGGGGCGCGCGGCTCGACGTGATGAGATACCTAGGCCATTGACAAGGCAAGGGCGCTTAGCTCAGCTGGTTAGAGCAGCTGGTTTACAACCAGCAGGTCGGGGGTTCGAGTCCCTCAGCGCCCACTGGTGTTGCAGATAACACAACAATCTCCCTGTTCAGGTCTCGGTTTGAATGAGACAACGGAGGGGGATCAGGGAGACCGGAAAATTGATCCTCCGATATCCCGAGCCCAAACACAACCAAAGTCTGGGCAGACCCGACCTTGCGCGCCGTGCTTCTTTGCCGCAGATCCGGATCTAGAGAATTGAGTTGCCCCCGTCTCAGAGAGTTCAGCTGGAACAGGATCGGTGCAGAGCCATGGTCCTCGCTCCGCGAACTCAATCGCCCGCAACGAGAACCTGAGGAGCCGCCCGCGACGTTGCGCACCAAGTCTGAAGATTCTTCGGCGTGATGAGGTCCCCGCTACCGTCGAGATGACACCGAAGATTATGGTGGCGCTCCCAGCGCGTGAAGCGTCGGGCACAGGGGGAGAGTCCGATGAACCGTTCCACCACCCACGCGCACCCGCGCACCCGCCATCGCGTGCTCCTAGGTGCCGCGTCCCTCGCGATCGCCGCGGGCATCACGGCGGTCCCCGTCGTCTCGGCGATGGCGCTCACGCCGCCCCCTGTGATCTCGTCGCTCACCTTGACGCCGAAGCTCCTCGCTCCGGCGAGCGGGCAGGTCAAAGTCTCCGGGGCCGTCAAGAACGCTGCGACGTGCACGATCTCGGTCACGCCGACGGTCCCGAACTTCCCGGTCACCTTCTCGTGCAAAGGGTCCACGACGTCGTACTGGACTCGGGCGCTCCTCCCGACAGAGAACTCGGCGGCGGCACCGGTGCACTTCAAGGTCACCCTGACCGCGAAGGCCGGCGGCTTGTCCGCCACGAAGACGGCCACCGTGGAGGTCGAGGCGTACCACTGGTCGATCGCGCAAAGGCCGTTGGGCTCCACCGCCCTGATGCGCAGCCTGAGCTGCGCGACGACCAAAGTGTGCGTGGCGGTCGGCACCTCGGGCCACGCGATCGTGATCGACGCGCTTGGCCCGCACCGCTCGACAGTCGACGGCACCCACACGCTCACCTCGGTGTCGTGCGCGCCGGGGTCGCCGCCCTTCTGCGTGGCGGTCGACGACGCAAACCAGTACCTGACCTACAGTGGCGGGAAGTGGTCCGCTCCCGCGGCCGGTGGCGGCGGGTCGGGCGGCACGGTCGCCCCCGCGTTCACCTCGGTGTCGTGCAGACTTCGTGAGAGCCCAACGAAGGCAACGCTCGGACGTAGCTGCGTCGCGGGTGACGCCGCAGGGGGCGCGACCGTGATGGACTTCCCCCTCGGGCAGCCCGCGAAGCTGTCGCCACCCGTGACGACGGGGCTCACCGGCTCGACGTTCGCCGCGTGCTCGTCGGACACCTCGTGCGTGGTCGCCGACGTCGATGGGGATGGCGTCGCGTACAACGGGACGACGTTCTCAGCGCCGCCCGTCCCGATCGACCTCAAGGGCCACGTCACCGCGGCGTCGTGCGCGTCGGACGGCAGCTGCGTCGTCGTCGACAGCGGGGGCGGGGCGGTCTCGTTCAGCGTCTCGGGCGGGAAGTGGACAGTCCACGTCCGCGAGAGCCCGACGAAGGCCTCGCTGCGCTCGGTGTCCTGCGTCGTGGGGCTGTGCGCCGCGGTGGCGTCGGACGGCTCGGTGTACCAGTCCGCTGCCAGCGCTAGGTCGAAGTACAAGGGCTGGGACGGCACGATCAAAGGCAAGTTGAAGGCCTCCGACAACGTCGCCGCCGTATCATGCGCCCTGGACAAGCCCACGCCGCTGCAGCTGACGTGCGACTTTGTCTCCAATGGGACGTCGGGGCACAAGGACTTCAAGGGGCACGTCACGCTTCTCAAGTAGCGCCTGCACGGCACGGCGAAGTACTGCGCATCGAGCGAGCCCCGGCCCGTCTCGGGACCGCCCTAGGACCGTTGCGAAGCGTGCATCAGGACTCGAACTCATTGGCCATCGCGGCCGGGTTGGTCTGACGGTTGCGACAGCGTCCTCGGCGAGGCCGAAGCGCTACTCCCGCACGACGTAGTTCTTTTCGCATCGTTTCTGCACTGACCCCGAAGAGTTTGCCGACGATCTCAAGAGATTGACCAGCTTCATAGCAACCAGCGGCCTTAGTGACGTTCTTGTCGGTTAGCTTCCTCCGATTCACGCGTCGCAGGATTCCTTGTCGTTCCAGGTGAGCGGCAACCGTTCCCCGGTGCACATCGAACTTCTTGGACAGCGATCGAGGTCCACATTGCCGGGTTGCGGGCCGGTTCGCGTTCTGGGGCCCGAGGTCCACTCGTTGCCAGAAGCACAGCGTCGCCTCCTGGTGCCAAGCGCTCAGCTCGACCGTCGCTCGCCTCAGCACTCGGATGGCATTTTCGCGGTCTTCTGGTGTGCCCTCTCCGAACGGGATCCGGCCAGTGAGGCGCATCGCGCCGAAACCGATCCGGTTTACCGACTTCGTACCAAGAAGCCAGGTCCCTGGACCTAGCTGGTCTCCTGTCATCCCTCGGGGGTAGACATCCCTGGCCCCGGACTTCCCGGTCATTGGTCTGAAGAGCGAGCGACGTGGTCACTAGGCAGTTGGAGGGCTGGGGCAGGATCCTGCGACGATCAGCATGCGGTTCGTATTGTGTGATCCAAGGCCCACGACAATTGCGACGAACCGCCCACTCGACCGGGACGTCACGTCCCGCCTCCGAGCGGGCTCGTTGACCAGCGTGAACCCCCAGGTCGCGCACTGGTGCAGGGTGCCGATCCGGGGAATGTGCGTGCGATGACGGACCGACCTGTTCTCGTCGAGCGATCTGGAACCACCTCCTCAGATCGGGTCGGGTGGGCGGTGCTGGTGCTCGGGGCCGCGGGCGCGGGAGCCGCGACGATCGCTGATGCCCGCGGGGCCAGGGCCGCCGCGTCCCAGGACTGGTCGCCGTTCGTGCTGGTCACCGGGCTCCTACTCGTTGGCTGGGTCGCGGAGCACGACGGCCTGTTTGCCTTCATCGGTGGCCGGATCGCACGGGTGTCGAAGAGCGGCGCCGGACTCTTCGTGTCCGCCACGCTCCTCGTTGCCGTGGTGACCGCCCTGCTCAATCTGGACACGTCCGTCGCGTTCCTCACGCCTGTGTTCGTCTACACGGCGCGGAGTCGAGGCACCGCAGAGCGGCCCCTGCTCTACGGCGTCCTGCTCCTGTCGAACGCAGGGTCACTCTTCCTTCCTGGCTCGAACCTCACGAACCTCATCGTCCTTGGCCACCTTCGGCTCACGGGCACGACGTTTCTCGCCGACATGTGGGCGCCAGCGCTCGCCTCGCTCGCCGTGACCGCGGCCGTCGTGGGTATCTCGGGGCATCGTGAGCTGCGGGCGACGTCGTTGCCGACGGCACCGGCAGCGGCTTCGCCCGGGCTTGGAGTGGGCCTTTGGGCTGTGATCGCCGTAGCGGTCCTCGTGCTGGTCGTCCCGGCTCCCGCACTGGCGATCGCCGCGGTCGGGGTCGCGGTCGCCGTCGTGCGGGTGGCCCAGGACCCCGACGTGCTGTCCCCGGTCCTTCGGACCCTCGGTGGCCCGTTGCTCCTTGGGCTGTTCGGCATCGCCGTCGCGCTCGGCGACCTCGGTCGGGCGTGGTCGGGACCCGCGACCCTGCTGACGCACCTCGGCGCCGTCGGCACCGCCGTCGTGGCCGCAGTCGCCTCGATCGCGTGCAACAACCTCCCCGCCGCCTCGCTGCTCGCGGCCCGGACCCCGAAGGACCCCTTCGCACTGCTTGTCGGGCTCAACCTGGGGCCAAACCTGTGCGTGACGGGCTCGCTCGCGTGGCTGCTCTGGCTACGGGCGGCGCAGTCGGCTGGCGCACGCCCCTCGCTTCGACGGGCGAGTCGTCTCGGGGCCATCGCGGTGCCGTTGTCGATGGCCGCCGCGCTCGTCGTGCTCGCAGCGAAAGGCACGCACTAGCGCTCGAGCGACAGGTGCGCCGCTGGCCGCGGTGCGCCCATGGCGTTTGGGCTCAGCGGACCATGGCCAGGTTCGCCTCGAAGAACCGCCGTGCTGCTGCGTAGATCCCGGGCTGCTCGCTCTCCCTCGGGCCGGCGACGTTGAGCGTGCACTGCGGGCCGAGGCGTGCGAGGAGTGCCTCGAGCTGACTGCCTGCCCCGTCGCTGCCCACATCGATGGTCGCCAGCGGCTTGCCCAGCTGCACGGCACGACCAAGTGCGAGATCGGAGCCACGTGACGTCGAAGGTCCGATCCAGACGACGAGCAGGCCATCGGCTTCGTCGACGTTGTGGACCGTGCGCACCGCTGGGTCTTCTGACGACGACTCGGTGAAGTCCGGGTAGGCCACGAGCACCCCGGGTGGCGTCGGGAAGTCCTCGGCCCATCCGCCACACGGCACCCAACCGCCGTAGGTGATCCCGCACGCGAGCGCGGCGTCGGTCGCGGCTCGATCCGCACCGCTCTGGCCCCCGGTGAGCACCTTGCCGAGCGAGGCTCGGTGCTTGGTGCCGTGACGTCGACGCGCTGGTCTCGGCACCGCCAGAGTCTGACTGCTTGAACCATCGGTTGCGGGCTCGCATCAACCATCGGTTGCCACGCGGCAGCGTCTCGGCATACCAATTCGACATCGAATTACGTCAAATGGAGGTGTGTCACATCTTCTCTAATTGCGGTGCTGTTGGCCGGTCGTGGGTGCTTCCGTGACATATGACTGCAACCTTGGTCTTTGTGACTTGTGACACGCACGAAGCCAACAGCGTTAGCCGGTCGAGGGGCACCGCTCGGCGGGTCCACTCGCGCTTCGACAGGTCCTGGGGCCACGGATTCTTGACCGTCCGTGTCCGGCACCTCGTCGTGCTCGCCGCCGCGGTCAGCTCGCTCGTCGCGGTGACCGGGCCCGGTGCGAGCGCCGCCCCCTATGGGAAGCGCGCCCTCGGTGGCGGCGTCCTCCACGCGCTCTCGGTGTCCAAGAACCTTCCCTCGAGCTCGTGGTGGCACAACGGCGGTCGCCACCATCGCCCGCCCAACTGGGGGCCACCGCCCGCCACCACCACGACCACGACCACCACGACGACGACCCTGCCGCCGCCACCTCCTCCGCCGCCAACCGGCACCCCGTACCCCGTTGGCACGGCCGACAGCTCTGAGCCCTCCGGGATGGCCCCGCCGAGCGCCGACGCCATGCCGGGGTTCGCCCAGAGCTACGTGAGCGACTTCAGCGGCTCGAACCTGCCTGGCGGCTGGTCCACCTTCGCCGGCTCGCCCGGCGGTGACCCCGGGGCGCAGTGGGCCAGCAACCACGTCACCATGAGCGACGGCATGCTCCAGCTCAACACCTGGCAGGACCCTGCCTTCGGCAACAGGTGGGTGGCGGGCGGCCTCTGCCAGTGCGGGGTCTCCGACACCTACGCCGCCTACTTCGTGCGCTCGCGCACGACGGGCGCCGGACCCACGGTGGTCCAGCTGCTCTGGCCCGAGGGCCATGTCTGGCCCCCCGAGGTCGACTTCAACGAGACCGACGGCACCACGGGGCACACGAGCGCCACCTTGCACTGGGGCTCGGCCAACCTCCAGGACCAGCGCAGGTTGAAGGTCGACATGACCCAGTGGCACACCTGGGGCGTTATCTGGACGCCAACCGAGGTCATCTACACTGTCGACGGCCAGGAGTGGGGTGCCGTGAAGATCGCGTCCGAGATCCCTGATCAGGCGATGACGTTGGACCTCACCCAGCAGACTTGGTGCGCCTCTGGCTGGGCCTGCCCCACCTCGCCCCAATCGATGCAGGTTGACTGGGTCGCCGAGTACGCCCCTTCGTGAGCCCGAGCCTCAGGGTTCGAGCCCGCGTACCCGCGGCCGCAGCTGACCGGCACATGGCACCGGCGGTTCGGCGGGCACCCTGCGTCCCAGGTGCGCGGCAGTCGCCCCGGTGTAAGGCTCGCGCGACGTGGAGCCCTGTTGACAAACCCGCCGGGTCGCCGTCGCTGTGTCGGCCCGGACCTGCGTCGCTCGGTCGCGCCGGTCGCACGCGACGCCGCGACGCCGCGACGCCGCGACGATTCGATCTCGCGTCACGGCGGCATGCGATCATGACGAAATCGGTTTGTCGCGACGCCCGGAAACGCGCACGTTCGATTGACTTTTCACCTAGTGTCGGCAAGGCTTTGGAGCGCAAGGGCTGATGAGGAGGACCACCGTGCGAACGGCCAGCCCGGCGCTCTTGTCGGACACCGTGGGTGACGATGTTTGGCGCGGAACTGTGCACACCAATCCTGTCCCTTCTCGAACATCACCGACAGTCTCGGTCATCATCCCCACGCTCAACGAAGCGGGGAACCTCCCCTATGTCCTGAACACGGTGCCGAGGTGGGTGGACGAGGTCATCATCGTCGACGGTCGGTCCCGTGACGACTCGGCCCGTGTCGCCCGTGTGCTGCGGCCCGACGCGAGAATCGTCCACCAGAGTCGGCGGGGCAAGGGCGCCGCGCTGCGCGCCGGGCTCGACTCGGCGAAGGGGGACATCCTCGTGCTCATGGACGCCGACGGGTCCATGGACGGCCGCGACATCGAGGCGTTTCGGGACGCGCTCGTCGCTGGCGCGGACTACGTGAAGGGCAGCCGGTTCATGGCGGGAGGCGGCTCGACCGACATCACGAGGCTCCGCCGCTTCGGCGACTCGGGCATCTGCCTGCTGATCCGACTTTTCTTCGGTGCGCGCTACAGCGATGGCACGTATGGTTTCAAGGCGCTCTGGGCGGACAAGCTCAGCGCGATTCGCATCGACACGGACGGGTTCGAAGTGGAGCTACTGATCGACATCCGAGCGCACCGAGCGGGCCTGAAGACAGCCGAGGTGCCCTGCTTCGAGACGAACAGGATTCACGGGGCGAGCAACCTCAACGCGATGAGCGACGGGCTCAGGTGTCTCCGTGTCATTATTCGCGAGCGTCTCCGGAGGTACCGTGTTCCGACGAAGTGACGACCTGACTGGCCGCAGCGCGCGCGCGACCGGACAGCGCAATCGCATACTCGTTGCAGGACCAGGCTCGTCGACGACGATTCCCGGGATCATCGTCTCCGAGATCGTCTACGCCATGGCGCAGTCAGCGCCGGTCACGCGCGTCGAGGTCGACCTCGGCTTGGACTTCACCGTCGGGTTGCACCGTGCACCCTCGCTCGCCGTCGCTCACCACAGTTCGAACGGTCGCAGCGTCGCGCACCTCCGCGCCCCCGACAGCGCGCGATTTCGCGCGCAGGCATTCAAGGAGTGGCTGAGCCCCGAAGTGGGAACCGCGATCGCGTACGCGTGGCCCGGCATCGACAACTCCTGGATCAAGCAGTTCGTCCAGGTCGCGCGCAACGCAGGGATCACGACGGTCGTCGCGGTGGCGAGCCTTCCGAGCTCGAGCCGTGTCAGGGCCTTCACGCTCGCCGATGACATCGCCCGCGCCGACCTTGTGCTCGTGGGGGATCCCGACGACGCGACAGCGCTCGTCACGGCGTTCGGCGGGGGTGGCCCGGTCGTTGAGTCGCATCGGGCCCTGTCGTTGTCTCGCCGCGGCCCGTACTCCTCGCAGCACCAGATCACTGCGTTCCTGCCCCGCGACAGCACGGCGACGCTGTCGACGCTGCTCGCCGCGTTCGACGCCATCCCCGAGGCCTGGATCAACGACTACCACCTCCAGGTCGTGATGCGACACGGTGGCCAGATCTTCCCCGACATGGTTGCCAACAGCTACCACGCGGACCACGTCAGCCTGATCTCCAGCGAGCTCTCGACGCCGAGCTTCGAGCAGCTCTGCGCCACCTCATCGGTGCTCGGCGTCGCTGACCCGGCCCACGACTCCCGAGCCTTCGCCACGGCGATCGACTTCGGGATCGCGACCGTCGTGCTCTCCAGCTCCACCTTGCCCGAGGTCGGACGCAGCTATGTCGGCGGCCTGCTCGCCGACCTCACGCACCCGGCGTCGGTGCACGTCGCGCTCATTCACGCGCTGCGGCTCGCCGAGCTCAGCTTCCCGAACCCCGACGCATGGGACGAATTGGCACAGCGACTGGACGAGTCGCATCGATCGAGGATCCCGGCGGCCCGGCTCCTCGAGCCCGTCGCGAATACCGGATGACCGTCACTGTCATCATCTGCGCCTACACCCTCGAACGCTGGGACGCCCTCAAGCACGCAGTCGGGTCGTGCCTCGCTCAGACAATGCGTCCGGACCAGGTCGTGGTTGTGATCGACCACAACTACGAGCTGCTTGAACGAGCGACGAGCGAGCTCGACGGCGTCCTCGTCGTCGCCAACGCGTCGACGAAGGGATTGTCCGGAGCACGCAACACCGGCGTTGAGGCATCGACCGGCGAGGTCATCGCGTTCCTTGACGATGATGCATTTGCGGATGCGGATTGGCTCGAGGCGCTCTGCGCGCCATTCGCCGACGACGCGGTCGCAGGCGTTGGGGGATGGATCGTGCCCGAGTGGCAGGGCGACGTCGCGGCATGGTTCCCCGAGACGTACTACTGGATCCTCGGCTGCAGCTACCAGGGGCTGCCACGGAGCGGCGCGACGCTGCGCAACCCCATCGGGGCGAACATGGCGATTCGACGACGGGTCTTTGCAACGGTTGGCGGCTTCACCTCGGGCATCGGCCGCATCGGCAAGGTGCCGCTTGGCTGCGAGGAGACCGAGCTGTGCATTCGCTACACGGCCACGGCGACGAACGAGCGCTTCGTCCTCACTCGCGACGCGGTCGTGCACCACCTCGTACCGCCTTCACGACTGAGCTGGTACTACTTCCGCTCGCGCTGCTGGGCCGAGGGCCTGTCCAAGGCCGCGGTCTCCTCGCTGGTCGGCTCGAGGTCCGGACTCGCCTCTGAGCGAGCGCACCTCGCTCGGTCGATCCCTCGCGAACTCGGCACCTGCTTGCGACGGCTCCCGAGGCATCCCCGCGAAGCCGTGACGAAGGGCTCGCTGATCGTCGCCGGTGCGTCGATCGCGGTGGCGGGCATGATCCGTGGCAATTCGGCGTTGCGTCGCGAGCCGATCAAACCCGGCGGCGACGAGCTGACGCTGCTCATCACGAGCAAGGGGGACTCGGACGGGACGCTCCCGTTCGGCGCACGAAGCGCCGGTTAGTTTGTGCAAATGTCCAAGCGGCGCTCGGACACCGGTCACTTGCGCTCGACCGGGCCGCTCGATGAACGTCCCTTCGAGCCCATCGAGCTCGTCCGGCTCGACCTCGCGACGAACTGTCTTGACGGCGGCCTCGAGCGACTCGAGGGCCGGCGGGTGTGGATCGAGGCGACGGCCCGCGGGCGTGTCGTCGGCCGCATAGAGGTCGACCGCGCCGACAGGGACCTCACGCCGGATCGGCTCGCTGCGCTTGGCTCGACATTCGCCACGGACGCCCCCGCGATCTTCGAGACGATCTCCGACGCTCAGCTCGCCTCAGTCACGGTCGTGGTCTCGACGATCTGTGCGAATCCCGACCAGCTTGTCCGGGCCGTGAAGTCGCTGCTCGAGCTCGACTACCCGAGCTTCGACGTCGTCGTCGTCGACAACCGCAGGGGGACCTCGCTCGAGCCTCTGCCGGCGATGCCCGACGATCCCCGCGTCCGGGTCCTGCGAGAGCCAATGCCGGGGATCTCGTCGGGGCGGAACCGGGGTGTCGCTGAGTCGAGCGGTGAGATCCTCGCGTTCACCGACGACGACGCGACGGTCGATCAGAACTGGCTCCGTGCGATCGGTTCGCGCTTCGCCGCGGACCCCGACGTCGACGCGCTCGGGGGCCTCGTGCTGCCGAGCGAGCTCGAGACGGCGCCACAGCTGTGGTTCGAGGAGTACTACGGGGGATTCAGCACGTCGTTCGAGCCGTCGGTCGTGAGCCTCGGGTCCGTGGACGACGACGCGCTCTTCCCATACGCGCCCCGGCGCTTCGCCGCAGGGTGCAACATGGCGTTCCGTCGGAGCGTCCTTGAGGGCCTGGGGGGCTTCGACGTCGAGCTCGGCGTCGGCACGCTCGCGCACGGCGGCGAAGACCTCGCCATCTTCATCCAGCTGGTCACCTCGGGTGGCACGGTCGCCTTCGAGCCAGCCGCGCTCGTGCGCCACACGCACCGGCGCACCGAGCAGGCGTTCCTTCGCCAGGTGTTCTTCTACGGCATTGGCCTGACCGCGATGTTCAGCTCGTTGATCGCCCATGACCGCAGCCACGCCCTAGCGATCCTGCGCAAGGTGCCTGGTGGGCTGCGGCTGCTGGCGCGACCCCGCCGCGATCGCTCGATGAGCAGAGCGCCGAGCTATCCACGCCGGGCGCTCGCTTACCAGGTGCTCGGGATGGCCTACGGGCCGATCGCCTACGCGCGAAGCAGACGGTGGGCACGCCGATCCGCGTGAGCGTCCCGACCGAGCTGCCGGACGCGCACGACGACCGGCTCGTGCGCAGCGCCACGGCGCTGGTTATCTCGAACGCGACCGGGGCGCTCTTGGGCATCGCCTTTTGGGCCGTGGCCGCGCGCCTCTTCCCGGCCAAGGACGTCGGCAACGGCGTCGCCGAGATCGCCGCGATGGTGCTCCTCGCCAACATCGCCCAGGTGAACCTGGGCATCGTCTTTCCGAGGTACCTCCACTCCGCGGGCGCCCAGGCGCCGAGACTGGTGCGACTCGGCTACCTGACGAGCATCGTCCTGTCGCTCGTCGTCGGCACCATCTTCCTCGTCATCCCCGTCCATCACGCCTACATAGCGGGCGGCTCGTCCGCCGAGCTGTTCTTCGTCATCGCCGTGGCGCTGTGGGTCGTCTTCGGGATCCAGGACGCAGCACTCACGGGACTGCGCAAGACCTTCTGGGTCCCTGTCGAGAACACGTCGTTCTCGATCGCGAAGATCGCGCTGCTGCCGGTCTTCTTGGTCGTGGCGCCGCACGATGGCGTGTTCTTGTCCTGGGTGCTTCCGGTGATCGCGTGCATCGTGCCGGTCAGCTGCTTCCTCTTCGTCAAGGTGCTCCCTGGGCACGTCTCGTGGGCGGCCGGCCGGGGCTCCTTGCCCACTCGCCAGGCAGTGGGATCTGTCCTTGTGGGCGAGTACGTGGGCGGATCCGCCTACATTGCCTTGCAGACGATTCCCGCGCTGCTGGTGCACGCGCGGCTAGGCGTGGTCCAGACCGCGTACCTCCAGACGCCGTGGCTCGCTGGCACCACGTTCGACTTCCTCCTCTTCAACATCGCGACGTCGCTGATCGTCGAGGCCAGCGCCCGACCTCGTGCCGCGCCTGCGATCGTCCGCCGAGCGGTGCGGCTCGCGATGCTCTTCCTCACCCCGGGGATCCTGCTGATCGTCCTTGGCGCACCGACCTTCCTCCGCGTGACACTCGGGACGCAGTATGCGCACTACGGGACCAGGTTGCTGCAGTGCCTGGCCCTGGCGCTGCCCTTCACGGCGGTCAACGCGCTCTACATCACCTTCGCGCGGCTCGCCCGCCGGATGCGACGCGTCGCCGTCATCCAGATCTGCATCACGACCATCTTCCTGGCAGAGACCATCATCCTCATCGGCCCGATGGGGATCACGGGTGTCGGGGTGGGGTTCCTCGTGGGCCAGGCCGCTGTGGCGATCGTGGTGGCGCCCTCGGTCATCCGCCAGTACCGTCGTCCCAACATGGCACCGGGCTTCGCACCTGGGGCGACCCTTGTCGCACAGGGTGGCCCTGAGATCGGCCCGCTGCTCGACGGGGGCGAGACCGTTCCCTTTGACGCGCGCCACGAAGCTGGCGGGACCGCGGACCATCGTGTGGACGACCTGGTCGATGACGCGAGCGACGGCGCAAGGTCCTGGTACGTGCCGCAGTGGGTGCCGGAGTGGCGCTGGCGAGGCAGGGCGGGCGCCGCACGGTCCCACGCAGGCGACGACGCGCCGCGGGAGCACTAGTGCCCTTGCGAGAAACCAGGCCCGGCGACCTTGACGAGCGCCTGAGCGAGTACCGAGCCCTCGCCATCTCGGTTCGACAACGGCGACTTCGCTCCAGCGTCGCGGCGGCGGCGTGCGTCCTCGACCTCGTGACCCTCGTCCTCATCGCAGGAGAGGCGCACGGCCTCGTCCGCCAGTTGGTGGGGCTCGCGTTCTGCCTCGTCGTGCCGGGCTGGGCGATAGTCGGTCCGCTCCGCCTGCATGACGCCGCGCTCGAGGTGGGTCTCACCGTCGCCGCCAGCCTCGCGTCGCTCATGGTGGCGGCCCAGCTCGCGATGACGTTCGAGGCATGGCACCTCACGGCAGTCGAAGTGGTGGTGTGCGTGGCATGCCTGCCCTCGCTCGTCTGGCAGGCGTTTGAGGGCCGACGGTTTCGAGCGCCTTCGTGAGCTGGGAGGTCGCGTCGAGCTTCGCAGCGCTGGCGTCCGCGCCTGCGGTGCTCGTGACGCTCGTCGCCGAGCTGCTGCTGCTCGGGCTCCGGGCCTGGGTGGTCACGACGCGCCTTGACCTGACCCGACAGGTCCACCTCCTCCTCGACGGGGCCGTCATAGCGCTCGGGTTCATGTTCCTGCTCCTCGTCTTTCTCAGGTTCGTGACCGTTGGCTGAGCTCGCCGCGGCAGCGAAGCCGGTCCGTGCGCCATCGAGCAGCGTGCATGGGGCCACGGGCGCGACCGTCGCGCTCGGCCTCGCTGCGATCGCGCTCTGGCTCGTCGCGGTGCGCCATGCGGTCTACTCGCACATGGGCCAGCTCGGGCTGGTCTCGGTGCTGGGAAAGACCTACTTCATCGGTCTCGCACTCGCGGTCGCTGCGATCGCGATCGAGCTCACTCGTGTGCGTCTCCACGAGGTCCGGCTCCTTGGGCTCACGGTCGTGCTCGTGGTGTTCCTCTTCGGCACGGCCTGTGCGATCGAGCCAGTCGCCGCGCTCACCAGCTCGTGGGTCCACGCCGGCTACGTGCAGTACGTCTTCGAGCACGGCAGGCCACTCGAGAACTACAACGCCGAGTTCTCGTGGCCTGGCGGGTTCTCACTTGCCGCGCTCGTCATCGGCTTCATGGGCCAGTCCAACGCGCTCGACCTCCTGCGCTGGTTCCCGCTCGCCATCGAGCTGCTCTACCTCGCCCCGCTGCTCGCGATCGGACGGGCGAGCGGTGTCAACCGGCGGGCGCAGTGGCTTGGCATCGCGCTGTTCTACGCGACCAACTGGATCTACCAGGACTACTTCTCGCCTCAGGCCCTCAACTTCTTGTTCTTCCTCGTCGTCATCGCGCTCGTGCTCACCGGCTGGAAGCCCCTGCAGCGAGCGGGAGCGCCGCGGCTCGAGCGACTGCGCGACCGACTCGGCTCGTGGCGCTCGGCGATTGCGTTGCGTCGGCTGCGCGGCGAGGACGCGGCGACTGACTGGTCGGCGCGCCAGGTGCTCGGCGTGCTCGGGGTGCTCGCGCTTTTGTGCGTCGCGTCAGCTGTCAGCCACCAACTGACCCCCTACGCGATCCTCCTCGCGCTGTTGGCATGCCTCGTCTCAAGCCGCCTCGGGCGGCCCGAGGTGCCCGCCTTCGTGCTCTGCCTCGCGGTCGGCTGGCTCAGCCTTGGGGCGTCGAACTTCTGGTTCGGGCACCTCTCGCTCATCTTCGGCTCGATCGGCCAGCTTGGGAGCTCGTTCGGCCAGAACGTCTCCCAGCGCGTCACCGGCAGCGCGAGCCACCGGCTGATCGTCGACGTCCGCATCCTCATCACCGCGGCGCTCTTCGGCCTGGCCCTGCTCGGCGCTGCGCGGCGCGGCGCCACCTCGAGGACACTCGAGCTCCTGGTCGCAGCGCCCTTCGTGCTCTTCGCGGTCCAGAACTACGGCGGCGAGGGGCTCTTGCGCGTCGCCCTGCTCTCCGGGCCGTTCGCCGCGCTCCTCGCCGCGTCTGCCATCTTCCCTGCGCGCGACGGCCCGATCCCCCCCATGCTCCCTGACGTCCGTTTCGGCCGTCATGCGCGCGGGGTGCTCGCAGCGGCCGCGGGCGTCGCGCTGCTCAGCTTCGCGGTGACGACGACGGTGGTGCGGGGTGGCAACGACGCCTATGAGTCGTTCTCGGCCGGAGAGCTCGCGGCGGTCGACTACGTCTACGCGCACATCGCGCCCAACAAGACCGTCGGCGTCGTCGCGCCCTACCTCCCGATCGGCCAGCGAGACGTGAGCTCGGTCAAGTTCTTCGTGGCGATAGGGGGCGGGGACAACGCCATCTCGCCGCACCGGGTCCGCAAGATCCTCATCGCCTCGCACGCCACGTACGTGATCCTCAACACCGCCCAGCTCGAGTGGGGCGAGATCGTCGCGGGCTACGGGCCCGGATGGCAGTCGTCGCTCGAGGGCGCGCTCGTGAACTCTGGCTACCGCGTCGTCCCTGCGAGATGGGGGACGACCGCGACGGTGCTGTATCGCGCCAAGGGCAGGTGACCTCGCGGCACTCGCCGCGCGCGGCTAGCTCTTGGTGTACTCGGTGACCCAGTCGACGAGCATTGACTGGGGGACCGTCGTGCACACCGGCCCGAGCGAGCAGCCGGGTCGCTGCTGGAGGTCGAGCGTCATCGGCACCCCCGGGATCGCGTAGGTGCCCGTGAACGACCCCCACTCACGCCCGTCGACGGTGTAGATGATCTTGTTCGGTCCCCAGATCACGCCCCAGGTGTGCCACGCCGTCTGGTCAATGCGCAGCGTCTCCTGGACGAAGCTGTTGTTGGACCCGTAGTGCAGCGTCCAGGAGGTCGAGTTGTCTTTGGATCCGGTCTCGTAGAAGTCGATCTCTGGCGGCCAGTGGTTGGACGCCGGCCACAGAAGCTGGACCTCGTTCGGGCCGGGGCCCGTGATCCTCGAGCGGACGAAGAACGCCCCGTAGGTGTACGGCCGGCCGCACTGGCAGAGCCCGCCGCTCACCCACCTGTTGTTGTACAGCGGGTCTTTGGACGTGTTGAGCTCGAGCATGCCGTGGGTGACGACCACGTGGGACGGTGCAAACTTGGCGCCGGGGTCGCCACCGGGTACGCCCGTGAAGTCCTGCCAGCCCGCGGGCAGCGACGTGCCGAGGAAGTCGGTCGCGTAGACGCGCTGGTAGCCACTGAGGATGCGGGGTCCAGGAGGCGACAGCCCCGACGGCTCGTGCCGGTTCTTGGTGCCGAAGGGGTACGACAACGTCGCGCCCTTGAGCGTGGTGGCCGTCGACGAGTAGGTCGCCCGAGGCGTCGGGCCTTCGAGGGCGAGCAGCACGACGGCGCTGAGCGCGAGCCCGAAGATGAGCACGGTCAGCACGACGACGCGCGTCTCGAGGACGCTGTGCGAATCGGCTCGTGCGTGAGCCCCAGCGGTTGCCTGCACTCGAGGACCTTCCTTAACCAGGACGGGCGACATCGGTCAGTCAAAAATGCTACTGGGGGGACAGATGAGTCCAAGTGTTCCTCACCGGACCCCGCACCGCGTACCAATTCGCGAGCAATTCCCCAAAAAGGTGCTTCCGAGCGCGCGGTACGCTCCCAGGGTGACTGGCGAGGCGCTGCCAGCGACCGGATCCGTGACCGTCAGCGTCGCTGCGGCGCCCGAGGCGGTCTGGGCGTTCGCCTGCGATCCGAGTATCCCCGCCCGGTTCTCCGAGGAGCTTCAGGCCGCGTCCTTCGCCGAAGGAGACATTGCCCAGGCGGGTGCGGTCATCGTCGGGACAAATAGGAACGGCGAGTTCTCCTGGACCACCGAGTCGACGGTGACCGACTGCGTCGAGCCCTCGCTGTTCCGCTGGGCGACGGGGGACCCGGACGCCCCGACGGCCACCTGGACCCTCTCGATCGCCCCCGCCGACGGCGGCGCGACGCTCACGCACACGGTCGTCTTCCACCCAGGGCGCCCGCCGCTCGGGCCCGCCGTTGAGGCCGAGCCCTCCCGCGCGCACGAGATCGTCCAGACTCGCCTCGAGAGCGTGCTCGTGAACATGACCGCGACGGCCACGGGCATCGCCGGGCTCGCCGAGCAAGCTCACGCCGACCGCTGAGGCGGACGTGGGCGCATCTACCAGTGAGGGACGGAGGCGGACTCGCTCCAGAGCACCGTCGTGCCGGCTGAGTTGGTCACCCGGACCCCGGTGATCTGGCTGAGCGGCACCGCGCAGGTCATCTGTGCGTCGACCACCTTGCCCGAGACCGCGTGGTACGAGCCGGTCGCCCACCACGACCCCGACGCGGTGCGCATCGAGACCGTGTAGTTCCCGGTCGCCTGGTGGCCGGTCTCTGCCAGCGTCACCGCGGTGCCCCACGAGCGAGCTGCCAGCGTGACGGTGGCGGAGCCTGAGCCGATCAGCGGCTCGGTCCGCACCGAAGACGGCGAGGCGGGTCCGGACGCCGCCAGCACGGCGAGCACGACGAGCGACGCGGCGATCGCCACGCCGACGAGCCCGAGGCCGGTGCGGCGGCGTCGCCGCACGCGGGTGGCGCTGCGATTGAGCTCGCCGAGCACGCGGCCCGTGAGCGCGGGCGAGACCGACGCCGCCTGGTCGACGACGGCGGGCTCGACAAAGCTGAGGAGCGACGCCGTCGAGGCGAGCTCGCGCACCTCTTCACGGCACGCCGGACAGCCGTCCAGGTGCGCCAGAAGACCGGCGCGCTCGAGCGCGGGCAGCGTGCCCAACGCGTCCATTGCCATCGCACCGTGCCAGCGTGCGCACTCGGTGGTGCTCATCGGTCCCATCCATTCTCGTCCATGTGGGAGCGCAGCGAGCGGAGCGCGTAGTACGCACGACTTCGAACGGTGCCCTCGGGAATGCCGAACAAGGCCGCGACCTCGGGCCCGGTTCGCCCGTTGAAGTACAGCTCGGTGATCACGAGTCGGTGCTCTGCGTCGAGCGCGCCCAGCGCCGAGGTGATCTGGAGCGACAGGAGGGCCTCATCGACCCGGTCGTCTTCAAGCACGACGTCCCCTTCATCGAGACGGTCGGCGGCGTCACGGCTCCTTCGGCTGTAGACGTCCAGCAGCACGCGCCGCTCGATCGCGAACAGCCAGGTCCGCATCGTGCCGAGGGATGGTTCAAACCGCGCCCGCGATCGCCATGCACGGGCAAAGGTCTCCTGCACCACGTCTTCTGCGTGCGTCGCGTCGTTGAGCGACCGCCGGGCGAAGCCCAAGAGCTCACGCCCGTGGGCGAGGAAGGCGGCGCGAAGCCCCGCCTCGTCCGCCAGGTCGGCAGCCCGCTCGGCCGCACTCATGCCGCTCGCCCGAGCGAGGGTTGCCGCGCGCTGGGTGAGGCGGGCCTCATTGGTCGAGCGCCCCGACACCTCAGCCTCGTCTCGCACCAGCACACGTCTCATGACCTCGCTCGACTCCCTCGCGTCGTGGTGCGCACGTTGCCCAGTATCACTTGGGGGGGATCTGCGTTCCAGCCGCCGTGGTCGCGGACGCAGAGGCGAGGTCCCAGGTGCCGCCGTCGGCCGCGATGTTCTCGCCGTTGGACTGGCTCGGCCCGGTGTCACCCGCAAAGGTGTACACGGGGAACGAGTTGAAGGTGACCTGCTTTGACGAACCCCGGGTGATGAAGCCGATGGTGCCCTTCACGCCATGGCCCACCGCGATCGACGTCGTCGATGCGCCCACGAGCAGCGGCGGCCAGTTGCTGGTGCACGGCCCTGTGCAGTGCAGCGATCCGCCGATCTCTCCAGAGTTGACGTAGATCGAGAAGCGCGACGAGCTCTCCAGCACGCTCGTGTAGACCCCGGCTGTCCCCGACTGCAGCGGCGGCGCGACGGGCGTCGCCGCGGCGGTCTTGGCCCCAGCGTGCAGCATGGACCACGTGCCGCCGTCGCCGGCGAAGGCCTCGCCCTTGGACTGGTTCGGACCCGAGTCGCCCGTGTAGGTGTACACCGCATAGGTGTTGACGGTCACCTGCTTTTGGGACTTGGACCTTGCGACGAAGCCGATCTTGCCCTTGACGGCGCTCATGACCGAGATCGTCTTGGTTGACGTCGGGACGAGGAGGGGGAGCCAGGTCTTGAGGCACGTCGAGGTGCAGTGCAGCTTCGCGCCCTTCTCTATGGAGAGGATGTACAGGGTCCGAGAGCCATGGTTCTCGAGGACGCCCTTGTAGTTGGGAATGTTCGCGGATCGAATCACCGGGCTCGTCGACGCCGACGCTGCGCCCTGCAGCACCACGAGTGGGGCGACCGCGAGGGCGGCGGTGCCGACGCAGGCACCGAGGCGGGTCAGGCGACGATGCGTCGACATTCGGTTCGAGCTGGACGGCATGGCGGCTCCCGGATTGTCAGGTTGCGAGTGCCCCTGCGGCGCTCATACCCGTGACTACCTGAGCCGGCGCCGAATCGTTCACCAGCCCTCGGCCTCCAGATTGGCCCGTTCTCGCGATACGCTCGAGGCATGACGATGTTCGTGATGGTCCGCCGTGGCCGCGCCCGCGCGGCGCTGGGGATGGCACCAGCTCGATAGCCGGTGGGCCGCGACGCTCGTCGCGGACGCCCAGCTCAACCCCGGCGACCTAGTCATCGACGTGGGCGCGGGGACGGGAGCGCTCACCCAGCAGCTGGTCGCTCGCGGCGTCAGCGTGCTCGCCGTCGAGCTGCACGCCGACCGCGCGGCGTCGCTGCGCCGTCGCTTCCAGGGCCACCGTGTCACCGTCATCGTCGCGGATGCTGGCGACCTCCGGCTGCCCCGACGCCCGTTCCGCGTCGTTGCCAATCCGCCGTTCTCGGTGACGACGGCCCTGCTGCGGCGGATCACCGCGCCCGGCAGCAGGCTCGAGCGCGCGGACCTGATCGTCCCGTGGCACGTAGCTCGACGCTGGGCGATCGGCGACGCTCCGGGTGCGCACCGCTGGCGGCGCGAGTACGACGCCGAGGTGACACGACAGCTCCCGCGCTCGGCGTTAACCCCGCCGCCGCCCAACGGCGTCGCGGTGCTCACGATCATCAGGGTTGCCGAGCCTGCGCCACCCCGGTCCCAAGGGCGCCGCCGGGCGCTGCGGACCTGAGCGGTGCGGCCTACAGGCCCAGTTGCGGGGCGGGCCGAGACAACAGCCCCGCCATCCACGACTCGATCTCGTCGGGGTCCCGTGGCAGCGCCGCCGACAGGACCCGACAGCCGCCCTCGGTGACGACCACGTCGTCTTCGATTCGCACGCCGATCCCGCGGTACTGCTCGGGCACGGTGAGGTCGTCGGGCTGGAAGTAGAGCCCAGGCTCCACGGTCAGGACGAAGCCGACGGCGAGCGGACCCTTGAAGTACGCCGTCTCCCTCGCGTGGGCGCAGTCGTGCACGTCGATGCCCAGCATGTGCGACACCCCGTGCAGCGTGTACCTCGCGTGGAGCGGCAGCTCGGTCCGCATCGCCTCTTCGGGCTCCACGGCGAGGATGCCGAGGTCGAACAGCCCCTGGGAGAGCACCTTCATCGCTGCGGTGTTCGGATCGCGGAAGCCCGCACCGGGGCGGACCACCTCGATCGCCGCCTGCTGGGCTTTGAGCACGAGCTCGTAGATCTCGCGCTGCGGGGTGGTGAAGGTGCCCGAGACCGGGATCGTCCTCGTGACGTCAGCGGTGTACAGGTCGTGCACCTCGATGCCGGCGTCGAGGAGCAAGAGGTCGCCCGCGGCCACCTTCCCGTCGTTGGTGGTCCAGTGCAGGATCGTCGCGTGCGAGCCGGCGGCGGCGATCGTGCTGTAACCGACGTCGTTGCCGTCCACCCGCGCACGCAGGTTGAAGACGCCCTCGATGACCCGCTCGCTTCGCCCGATGGCAGTGGGGAGGGCGCGAACGACGTCCTCGAAGCCGAGCATGGTGAGATCGACGGCCTCTTGGAGCCGGTCGAGCTCGTAGTCATCCTTCACGAGGCGCAGCTCGCTCAGCGTCGTCGCCAGCTGGGCGTCGAGCTCTGAGGGCGCGACGACGGCATCGACCCGCGTGTCGTAGCCGCGAAGGGCGACGACGTCGGCGGGCTCGAGGCTGACGAGGTCCTTTTCCAGCTGGTCCCTCGAGGCGGTCTTGATGCCCCACCGGTTCGCGGCCTCGGCCAGCCCACGGCGTGGTCCGACCCACGCCTCCCCGTATCGCGCGTCACTGAAGAACCGGTGAGAAGACCTGTCACGCCGCTCCTCGACGTACAGCGTGGCCTCGGGCTCGTGGCCGTCGGGGTGCACGACGACGACGGCGTCGACGTCGTCGCACGCCGTGAGCCAGAAGAAGTCCGAACCGGGTCGGAAGCGGAAGTCAGTGTCGTTGGCCCGCACCTTGAGGCCGCCGCTCGGCACGACGAGCGTCTTGGTGGCCACGGCAGCACGCACGCTCTTGCGCCGATCGCGGGTCCTGTCGACTGCAGGGTGCGCGGGCTCGCTCACCGTCCGGTCAGCCCAGTTCTGTGTCATGTACTCGACGAACGGGCGCGGCAGCGGGGGCCGGTGCGTGCCGGCCCAGATCCAGTGCTCGCTCTCCGGTTGCTCCTCGGAGACGTCGGGCTCGGGGTACGTGTGTTCCTCGTCAGGTGTCACTGACTCAATGTACCCGGCGTGCTGATTTGGGCCGTGTCGAGGGGTGCGGATCGCAGCGCTGATCTGGTCGTGCGGCCAGGGCGCCGCGGGCGCGGCGTGCCCACGCCGCACGCCGAGAACGCCCGACGCGTGACAGCGGGACCGAGCTTCACCTTCGACGCTCCGCGCCTCTCGCGTCGCGCAGTGGTCACCGGGACGGTCCGACGCCGAGTCAAGAAGTTGACGCACCCGAATTGGAGCGCTCCGCGCGAGCGCCGTGCAATTGTTGGTGATCCGAAGGTCACCAGCGGCGACTTGTCAGCGAATTGCCTCTGCGGCAATTCGGAATTGAGTGCTACGGTTTCGCGAGGCTCATCAGATGCAGCGCTGGAAACACGCCGGACGAGGCCCAAAATACACACTCCTCGTGGGCATCCTCCTCGGGGTGGCGAGCCTCGTCCTCAATCAGAACGCGTACGCGCAATCGCAGTTCGGCTACCCCGGCAATCCGGCGACGCCGAGCATTCCCACCGGACCGTCGCTCGGCTGCACGCCATCAGGCGCGAGCAACGCGTCGTGGGTGTGCGGCTTCAACCCGGTGACCGCGGTCAAGTTCTTCGTCGATGGCAAGTACGCGGGGACTGCGACGTCGGACTCGAACGGATGCGTGCTCGTGGTCATCACGTTCCTCTCGGGCAACGTGCAGATCGATGGCAACGCGCCAGTGCCCGTTCGACACGGAACGAACTACATCAAGATCCTCGGACACAAGACCGTGACGGGCGGCACGGTGCGAGTCGGCCTGCGGCTCCCCTTCTCCACGCCGATCGGCAACAACAACGCGTGCGTTGTGTCACCGACGGGGCCTTCGGGCTCGACGTCCTTCCCGCCGCGCCCGACGTCCTCGACTCTCCCGATCGAGACCACCACGCACGGCTTCTATCCGACCACGCTCGCAAAGGCCATCGAGACCCCGCTCGTCATCTCACCGAACCGGGTGATCCTGGAAGCAAGCCTGCTCGCCGCGGTCCTCGCCGCGGTCCTGTCCGCTGGAGCGCTCGGGGCGATGTGGTCCGCAGGTGGCTCGTCACCGAGTGCAGCGGCTGGCGGACCGAGCGGTGCAGGGCCGCCAGGAGGCGACCCGCCCGCCAACGCCGGTGGCACCAGCGGCCCGAGCGGGCCAGAGCCCGGAGGTCCGAGCGGCCCCGGTGGGCCAGCGCCCGGAGGACCGAGCGGCCCATCCGGCGACACGGCGTCGGGTGCCTCGCCAGCGAGCGTCCCTCGACCGACAACCGCGTTCACACGCGCTGACGGCAACCCGGCTGGTGGGGGAGGTGGCGGCAGCTGATGAGCGGCGATGGTGACAACCACATCGAGGCAGTGAGCGACCCGCCCGCCGGGTCCTCCGACTCCTCGGCCATGGCTACGGCCGTCGCGGAGCCGAGCTCGCGTGCGCGCGCCGGCGCCTCACGGCTGATGGGCCACGGCGCCGCGGACAGCCTCACTAGCCACGGCGCTACCAGCACGTCGTGGGCGACGCCGATGCTTTCGAGGTCGATGAGCGACGGCGGGTACCTGCGGGCGATGCTCGGCAACGTCTACTTCGCGCTCCCGATCGCCGGCCTCGTGCTCGGGATCGTCGCGGGCGTGTCGACATCGGGGCTCGCCATCCCGCCCTCGCTCGCGCTCACCCTCACCCTGATCGTCATCGGCGCCCTCGACGCGATGTCGGGGCTGCTCGCACTCACCGGGTTCGCGATCGTCACCCTCGTGACGGGCAACCTGATCGGCTCGCACATGGTGACGGCGCAGCCGGGCCAGCAGACCGCCGTCTACACGCTGACCGGTCTGTTCGGCCTCGGGGTGCTGTGGTTCGGGGGCACCCAGGTCCCGCACCGACTGCGTTCACTTCGAGCGCACCGCGTCGGCTCCGCGGCGAGCATCTGGGCGCAGCGGCTTGTCGACTTCGCCGCGATGCCGGTCATCGGCACCCTCGTCATCTGGCTCACCGCCTGGCAGATGCCGACGCTCGCGGGCAGCGGGCCCCAGGAGCTGTTTGTCACGATCCAAGACCACCTGCGGGTGGTGAAGATCGTGGCGTTCGCCGCGATCTTGGCGCGTGTGCTGCTGCAGTCGATTGCCGACCACCACTTCGCCGAGCGCCGTGCAGTGGCAGCCGCAGACGAGCCGTCTCCCCGTGGCGCGCCGATGGCGGTGGTCTTCTGGCTCGTCCGCGGCGCGTTCGCGCTGATGATCCTGTGGGAGTTCCTCGGCTTCGGCTGGATGACCTGGGTCGCACTTGGACTCTTCGCCCTGATCGCGCCGCTTGCGTGGGCCGGTCGCCAGCTTCCCGAGCGGACGCTGTCGAGCTCGCGGTATCCCCTCTACTTCCTGCGGATCGTCATCGTCATCGTCCTGGCCGAAGTGCTGCTTGGCCAGCTGACGCGCCACATGGTCAACCCGGTCCCGCTGCTCGGGGGCATCCTCATCGGCATCGGGATACTCCTGGCTGTCTTCGCGTTCTTCCAGCAGGCGATCGGCTTCGGCCAGCGGACCGACGCGAAGACGGTGGTCGCCGACGCGATCGGCATTGCCCTCGTCGTGCTGCTCGTCGAGGGCATCATCGGCATCGGCATCACGCCATTCGTCGACCCCCACGGCGTGTACGTCGCCCCAACCGGCTCGGTCTTCATCGCCGACGGCGGGAACAACCGAGTCGTCCTGGACATGAAGAGCGGCATGCGCGAGACGATCGGGGCCGGCCTCAGCCACCCCGCCGACGTCGTGACTGACGGAGGCGGCTGGGTGTACATCGCCGATGCCGGGAACAACCGGATCGTGCGGCTGAGCAGCTACGCCAACTACGCGGTCGGCTCGCACACCTTCAGCCTGGCGCTGGCGGACGCCGCGACGCAGACCGTCATCAGCACCGACCTCAAGAACCCGCAGTCCGTCTGCGTGAACGGGCTCGGCAACCTCTACGTCGCCGACACCGGGAACAACCGGGTCGTCGAGATCAACCGGACCGCGCCCTACAAGCAGACCGTGTTCCTCTCGGGGCTCACGAGTCCGCTCGCGGTGCTCTGCGACCCCTTCTACACAAAGACCGTCTTCGTCGCCGACACAGGTGCTGGCACCGTCCTCAAGATCCTGCCCAACGGCCACAAGGAGGTCTTCCTCAAGGGGCTCGACCAGCCCGCGGGGCTCGCCGAGGACCCGTGGCACAACCTCTACGTCTCAGAGATGGGCAACGGCAAGGTCATCAAGGTCTCGCCCTCGATGAAGGTGACCGTCATCGACCATGGGCTGGGGCATCCGCGAGGGCTGGCCGTCGACGCCCTAGGCGACGTGTTCATCTCGGACACCGACAGCGGGCAGATCAAGATCGTCGCGACGCTCCGTGAGCACCAGCTGCAGACCCACGGGATCCCTGACCCCTCGGCCGCCGCCTACTCGCCGTCGGGCGCGGTCTACGTCACCGACGCATCCCAGGGCTGGCTCCAAGAGTGGGACAACAGCACCCTGCGCACGGTCGCGACCGGCCTTGGCAAGCCGGTCGGCGTTGCGGCGGGCTCCAACGGCGACGTCTGGGTCGACACGGCGGACGGGCGGCTCGTGCTCGTGCAGCCGAACGGGTCGTGGCGGGTCGTGAGGAGCGGACTGGCGACGCCCCGCCAGCTCTACGCGACGCCGAACGCGAGCGGCTCGGTTCTCGTCGCCGAGGAGAACGCCGGCAAGATAGTGGAGGTCTCGACGAGCGGCACGGTCGGGACCGTGCTCAGCGGCCTTGACCAGCCGGTCGCCGTCGCCGAGGACGCCCACAGCGACTTCGTCGTCGCGCAGCGCGACGGCCAGGTCATCGAGGTCATGGCGAACGGCAAGCACGTGCACCTGTACAACCTGCTGGGCGTCACCGCCGTCGCGATGGACACGCAGGGCAACAGCTATGCCGCCACGTCGACGTACCGACACGTCGTGATGCACGTCGCGGCGACGGGCATCGACGCAGTCGTGAGCAGGGACTACCGGTCGCTCACCGGCATGAGCGCAGCCCCCGACGGGCGACTCTGGATCGCTGACAAGGTGAGCCTCGGGCTCTTCTTGGTCCAGCCTGCCGCGCTGTTCAGCCGGCTGTAGGCGCTCTCTCATCCAACCGGATCGCGCTCGCGCGCTTGGGCGAGACGTAGCCGTGCTCGAGGAAGTACGAGATCGCGTCTAAGAGCGCGTCGCGCGTCGGCCGCGATGCATAGCCCAGCTCGTCACGCGCGCGCGAGTCGTCGAAGCGCATGTGCGTCGCGCCCATTCGAGCTCCCTCGAGCGGGATGTGCGGCTCGCGGTGCAAGAGCCCCGACTCGATGGCGTCGCTTGCGAACGCCGCGAGCATCGTCAACGCGCTCGGGACCCGCAGCACCGGAGCGCGAAGCCCGCTCAGCTCGGCGAGCTGCGCGAGCAGCGACTGCATCGAGACGTTCTCGCCCCCGAGCACGTAGCTCACGCCCTGGCGGCCCCGTTCGAGAGCGAGCACATGGCCCTCGGCCAGGTCGTCGACGTGCACGACGTTGAGCGTGGTGTCCACGAAGCCCGGGATCTTGCCGTTGAGGAAGTCGAGCACGAGTTTGCCCGTGGGCGTCGGCCGACGGTCGCCCGGACCGATCGGGAACGTCGGGTGCGCGACGACGACGGGCGCGCCCTGGGCACCGAGGCGCAGCACCTCGTGCTCGGCGACGTACTTGGATCGCTTGTAGTTCCCGAAGAGGTGCTCGACGTGGGCGTAGTCGTCCTCAGTCGCGCTCCCGCCTGCGAGCGTGCGCTGCAGCCCGATCGTCGCGACTGACGACGTGTAGCAGATGCGCTCGACGCCGCTCCGCCAGGCGGCGGTGACGACGTTGCGGCTGCCTTCCACGTTGGCCCGGTAGTACAGATCGGGGTCCTTCGGCCAGAAGGCGTAGCGCGCAGCGACGTGGAAGCAGAAGCGGGCGCCAACGAAGACGCCGTCGAGCGACGTCGCGTCGCCGATGTCCGCCGACACGACCTGATCGGTCACGCCGGCCAGCACCTCGGCAGCCTGCGGCTCGGTGCCAGGCTCGGCGATCGCGACCACCTCGGCGCCACGCGCGGCGAGGGCCCGGGAGATCGCCGAGCCGATGAACCCGGCTGCGCCTGTCACGACCACCCGGTCGCCAGGCATGACGGGGCTCACGAGGCAGCGGATGCGGCGGTCGAGGGGCGCCGTCGTGAGCCGCGTCGCATCGAGCCTCTCGCCATGGCGGTGGTCGTCTCGAGCAGCAGCCCACCAGGGCGGTGCGCGTCGCGCAGCACGTCGTCGAACGCCTCGACCACGAGGTCGATCTCCGGCTCGCCCACGGTGAGGGTCGGCAGGAGCTTGATCACGTTCACGTTGTCCCCGGCGACCTGGGTCAGGATCCGGTGCCGGTGGAAGAGCGGCAGCACGACGGTCTGCGCGAAGAACGCCGGGCGGATCCGCTCGGTGACGCGCCACCAGCGACGCAGCCGCCTCGAGGTCGGAGCCCCGAACTCGAGCCCGATCATCTGGCCCTTGCCTCGCACGTCGACGAGCATCTCGTAGCGTTCCAAGAGGGGAGCGAAGCGCTCCTTCCAGTAGTCGCCCATCCGCCGGGAGTGCTCGACGAGTCCCTCGTCGTCAAGCACCGAGAGGGTCGCGAGCCCTGCGACCATGGCGAGCTGGTTCTGCTTGAAGGTGGTCGAGTGCACGAGTGCGCGGTCCATCGAGGAGTACACCGCTCGGAAGACGTCGTCGCGAGCGAGCACTGCGCCGACCGGGACGTACCCGCCTGAGAGCGCCTTGGACGCGCAAATGAGGTCCGGCGCGATCCCGAACTGATCGTGGCACCAGAACGTGCCCGTGCGCCCGATGCCGGTCTGGACCTCGTCGATGACGAGGAGCGATCCCGCAGCGCGGCAGGCCCGCTCGGCAGCCAGCCAGTACGAGGCCGGGGCCTCGTAGACCCCCTTGCCCTGAATGGGCTCGGCGATGAATGCCGCGACGTCGCCGCGCCGCAACTCGTCCTCGAGCGCGGTGAGGTCGCCGAAGGGGACCTCGGTCACGTCGGCGAGCAGGGGGCCGAAGCCGTCTCGGAAGGCTGCCGCGCCGTTGAGCGACAGCGCGCCGAGCGTCAGGCCGTGGTACCCGTGGGCGCAGTAGACGATGCGCCTGCGCCGCGTGAAGGCTCGGGCGAACTTGATCGCTGACTCGACGGCCTCGGCTCCGGAGTTGCAGAAGTAGACCCGCTCGATCCCGTCGTGACTCCGCGCGCAGAGCGCCTCGGCCAGGAGTCCCGGGAACAAAGCGCAGTCCATCTGGACCATGCTCGGCAGGTCGAGGTCGATCGCCTCGTGCAGTGCGGCCTTGATCGCAGGGTGCCCCCTGCCCAGCGCGAACACGCCAAAGCCCGACAGCAGGTCCAGGTAGCGCTCGCCGGCGTCGTCGTAGAGCCAGGAACCTTCACCGCGGACGTAGGTCCGATCGAACCCGAGGGTGCGGAGCACCTTGGGCAACTGGGGGTTGAGGTGTGCCTCGTGAAGGGCGAACTGCTCTCCGCGGTGGTCTCGAAATGCTGCGTCGACTTGGAAGGGCACGCGACTCCTTGGAGTCCAAGCCTACTGGCGCGCCAGGCTTGGGTTCGAGCTCGAGACGCCCTGCGACCCGTCACCTCGGTCACGAGCGGTGCGTCGAGCTCATCGGGCTCGACGGCTGACGTCCTTTGCATGTGGCGAACACCGGCGAGGCGGACGCTGCCGCTGTGATCCGCGTCGCTCGGCATCGTGCCTGCGACAGCTGCAGACCTGCGACGATCTCGTGATGCCCGAACCGACGACGACCGTGCAGACGGTCTCGGTCCGAACGGTCATCATGACACTGGGGCTGGTGGCCCTTGCTGCTGGCTACGGGCAGTTCGGCGCGACGTCCGCCCTCGGCGACGTGGCGCACGCCTTCGGGACCGTGACGAACCAGTCGACCTTCGCGGCGCGTGCGGGACTGTCGGGCTCGACGCTCGGCATCGGCATCGGCGTCCTGCGGGCGGCGTCGCTGGCAGCGCTCCCGATCGCGTCGCTTGCGGACCGCGTCGGGCGACGCCGTGTCCTGTACGTGTGCGGCGTGGTGGGCCTCTGCGTGACCGCTTCGGCATCACTCAGCCCGAGCTTCTGGTGGTTCGTCGCCCTCTTCGCTCTCGCGCGGCCCGCGCTCTCGGCCGCGAGCGCGCTCGCCACCGTCGTGACCGCCGAGCTGACGTCGACGCGCACGCGGGTGACGGCGCTCACTGTCGTCTCGGCGTTTGCCGGCGCCGGAGCGGGCCTCTCGGCGATCATCCATGGCGTCGTGCGCGGCCCACACGGCTTCCGCGTGCTCTTCGCGACGGCGATCATCCCGCTCGCGCTCGTCGTCGTCCTCGTACCGCGTCTCAAAGAGACCCTCGCGACGCACCACACCGCGCACCCGCCGCGCCTGGGCGCGATCCCACGCGAGATCCGAGGTCGCCTCGCCATCGTGATGGGTGCGACCGCCGCGATCGGCGCGATCTCGGGACCGGCCAACGCCTTCGCGTTCATCTACGCCGAGAACTTCCTGAAGATCTCACCGGGGTTCGTGTCGGTGGTCGTCGCGAGCTCAGCGATCACGGGCATCGCGGGGCTCCTCGTTGGCAGGCGCCTCGCCGACCGGCACGGGCGTCGAGCCGCATTCGCAATCGGAGCCCTCGCCTCGGCGGCAACGGGCCTCGTCGCGTACTCAGGGGGCCGGCCCGCGTTCGTCGTCGGCTACATGATCGGCGTCTTCGCCGGCGGCATGTTCGCGCCCGCGGCGGCCGCACTTGTCACCGAGTCGTTCCCGGCTGCGGTGCGGGCCTCGGCGAGCGGCTGGGTTGTGGTCGCGTCGGTCCTCGGGGCGGTGGCGGGACTCCTTGTCTTCGGGGTCGTCGCGGACGCATCCAGCACCTCATGGGCCGCCGCCGCCGCGTTCCTGCCGGGGCTGCCAGCCCTCTGGTTCCTGCGGTCGCTCCCCGAGACCAAGGGCGTCGCGCTCAGCTGAGGCGTGGCCGAATCTCAATCGAGGCCACCACCGGCCGGTGGTCGCTGCCGCGGCGGTCCAGCACGCTGCCGCTCACGACGTCGATGGGACCGCGCACGAAGAGGTGGTCGAGCTGGCTGTGCGGTCGCCAGCTCGGCCAGGTCGCGCCCCTCGCCGCCTGTCGCCACCCGCGCAGCACGCGGCGAGCAACGAGCCCCCAGCAGTTGAGGTCCCCGCCGAGGACGGCGGCCGAGCCATCGTCGACGCGCGCCTCGAGGTGCGCGACGAGCTCGCGGTACTGACTGAGCGAGCCGTGCGAGAGGTGCGCTCCGTGCACTGCGAAGCAGCGCAGCGCACTCCCGCCGGCGTCGAGATGGAGAGCGATGAGGCGCCGACGTGCTCGGTCCCTCGCAAGGGGTGCGAGCTCGAGCACCTCGCAGGCCAGCACCGGGAGCCGCGTGACGACGCCCAGGCACCACTCGCCGGCCTCGGCACCGTGCGAAGCGGACAGCACACGCTCGGCGCGCCTGCTGATCGGCTGCATCGAGTCGAGGAACAGCCCGTGGTTGCCAAGGGCCATCGCGCGAAGCGACTGCCAGCGCGCGGGACCGACCCCGCCGGTCACGCGATAGCCAGAGGCCATCGCGAAGACGTGTGCGGTCGCATTTGTGCGCCGTGCGATCTCGTCGGCGAGGTCGACCTTGCCGGAGCGCCATGACTCCTGGACGAACAGCACGTCGGCGTTGATCTCGGCCGCCGCGGCGACGACGTCGGTGCACCGGCCCCACCCATCGACCCCTGCGTGCAGGTTGTACGTCGCGACGAGGAGCGGCACCGGCGAACCCTAGGCCGGGGTGACACCGCACTGTGGCAGGCTCGGTGCATGTCGGAGATCTCGACCGACCTCGGGCGACGGATGTGGTGGGTCGACGCGTTCATCGGCGAGGGCGCGCGCGGCAGCCCCGCGGTGGTCGTGCTGCTCGAAAGCGCCCTGTCGGCTCCGCAGTGCCAGCAGATCGCCTCGGAGCTGAGCGTCTCAGAGACGGCCTTCCTGCGGCGCCAACACGACGGCTGGGAGTTGCGATGCTTCACGCCGACCGTCGAGGTCGACCTGTTCGGCCACGCGACGCTCGCGGCACTGCACGTGATCGGGACCAACCTCGGCATCGCGGCCAATGAGTTCGTCTTCTCGACGCGGTCAGGGCCAATCGCGGGCCGCCGGGAAGGGGCGCAGCTCGTGATCGAGCTGCCACGTCACGAGATCACGGCGGCCGACGACGTCGGCATCGAGCGCGCGCTCGGCCACGTCGAGCAGGCGTGGACGACTGAGGCGGGCGACCTCGTCGCGATGGTCGAGTCCTACGACGCCCTGTGCGCCCTGGACCCTGACGCCGTTGAGATGTTCTTGGTGCCCGCATCGCTCGTGGTCGCCATGGCGATGGGCGGCATCGACTCGGACGTCGCGATCCGCGTGTTCGCGCCCCGGCTCGGGGTGCGAGAGGACCCGGTCACGGGGCGCGCGATGTGCGCGCTCGCGCCGATCTGGCACGAGCGCACCGGCGAGGACCGGCTCTTGGTGCGGCAGGTCTCGACCCGTGGCGGCGTGCTCGCCGCCACGCTCTTCGACGACCGCGTCGAGGTGTTCGGACGCGCGAGGACGTTCTTGTCAGGACAGCTGTGGGCCTAGGGGAGCCGACCGAGCGGAACCGGGTGCGCCGGGCGCCGAAGAAGGCCCGCTACGACGAGGTGACGGTCCACGCCATCATCGACTCGGTGCCGATCTGCCACGTCGGCGTTGCCCTCGCGGACACCGGCGAGGTGATCGTCCTGCCGTTCCTGCACGCGCGCGAGGGCGGCGTCGTGTACCTGCACGGCAGCCAGTCGAACCACCTGCTGCGCTCGCTGCTCGCCGCCCCGCAGGCATGCGCGACCTTCACGTCGTTCGACGGGCTGCGCGTCGCGCGGACCGGCTTCCACAGCTCGGTGATCTACCGCAGCGTCGTCGTCTTCGGACCGGTGCGCGTCGTGGACGACCCTTCGGAGCGAGAGCGCACCCTGGACGTCCTGGTCGATGCCGTGCTGCCGGGCCGCGCTGCCGAGGTGCGCCGGCCGAACGACCGGGAGCTCGCCTTGACCGCGGTCTTGGCGATGACGATCGAAGAGGCGAGCGCGAAGATCTCCGAGGGCCCGACCGACGACGACCCCGAGGACATCGACTCGCCGGTGTGGGCGGGCGACGTGCCCGCATCCCTCGTCTACGGCGAGCCGATCGGGGCGACCGACGGCGCGATGGCGCGCGGCTCGATCCCTGTGCCGGCGAGCGTCCGAGCCCTGACACAGCGGTGAAACCAGACCCACGGTCGGCCCGGCTCGCCGACGCCCTCGCCGAGCTCGAGGCCGCGGACCTCGCCGAGGATGCCGATCGTCGAGCGACGCTCGAGCTGCTCGCTGCGCTTGAGCGACCGTTCGACGAGTCGGCGCAGCCCGAGCACGTGACCGCGTCGGCGTTCGTGCTCTCGGCCCTCGGTGTCGTGCTGCACCGGCACCGGCACCTGGGCATCTGGGTGCAGCCGGGGGGCCACGTTGAGCCGGGCGAGCCTCCCGACGCTGCGGCGCTCCGTGAGGTCCACGAAGAGACTGGCCTCGATGCCAGCCACCTCGAGCCTCCTCTGCTCGTCAACGTGAACGTCCATGACGGGCCCCGCGCGCATCGCCACTTCGACTGTCGCTGGCTGGTCGTCGCGCGCGAGACCGAGCTGGGACCGGCCGACGGCGAGAGCACCGAGGTGGCCTGGTTCCTACCCGACGCCGCCCTCGAGCGGTGCGAACCTGGCCTGCGCGTCGGGCTCAACAAGGTGTTTGGCGTCGCTGCCCACCTCGGCCTCGCCGAGGTGGCATCGTGGCAAGCGTGAACGAGGCACTGCTCGCGCTCGCAGACCACGACGACAAGGTCGTCCGCGCGCGCCACGACGTCGAGCACCCTGCTGCCAAGGCGGCCCTCGACGCGGCAGCAGCCGAGCTCGCCTCGGCCGCCACGGCCAAGCGTGCGATCGACCAGGAGCGCGACCCGCTCGCGGCGAGAGCCGAGGCACTGGAGCAAGACGCGGCGACCGCGAGGGAGCGGGCCAGCGCCATCGCCCGGCGGCTCGACGAGTCGACCGGGGCCGGGCGCGAGCTCGAGGCGATGGCCCACGAGCGTGACGCCCTGGTGGCGCGCGCCGATCAGCTCGATGAGGAGCTCCTCGGCGTCTACGAGCTGTTGGAACCACTCGATGTGCGACTCACAGCGCTGCGAGCGTCCGCGCTCGAGGCCACCGAGCGCCGGGCGCGCGCGCTCGCCTCGGTCGACGAGGAGCGCGCGTCAGCAGCCGCCCGCCTGGCCGAGCTCGAGGCTGCACGCCGCCCGCTCGCGATCGCCGTCGAGGCAGCGACGCTCCAGCGCTACGAGGCCGCGGCGTCGCGCACAGGCGGGACGGGCGCCGCGAGGCTCATCGGCGGGCGGTGCGGAGGCTGCCACGTCGCGGTGCCCGCCGCGATCGCCGACCGGCTCGCCCACGGACCGGAGGGCGCGATCGCGATCTGCGACGAGTGCGGCAGGTTGCTGACGCGGTGAGCCTCGTGCTCGTGCGCCACGGCCGGACCGAGTGGAATCGCGAGCGACGCCTCGTCGGACGAACCGACGTCGCGCTCGACGAGGTCGGCCGCGAGCAGGTGCGGGGCCTTGCTGGGCTCCTCGGCTCGGTCAGCGAGCTGCGGACGAGCCCGCTGCGCCGCGCGAGAGAGACTGCCGAGCTGCTCGCACCCGGTGAGGTCGCGATCGTGGACGACGCGTTCATCGAGCTCGACTACGGCGAGCTCGAGGGCCAGCGGGTCGACCAGGTGCCAGCCTCGTTCTGGGCGTCGGTTCGCGACGACGCGACGCACCGCTGGCCCGGCGGCGAGTCGCTGGCCGATGTCCAGGTTCGCGTCGCCGGGGCGTGCGAGGCGCTCTTCGCCACCCACGGGTCGGGCGCGCGGGCAGCCGACGGCGACGTCGTCGTGGTCAGCCACGTGAGCCCGATCAAGGCGGCAGTCGCGTGGGCCCTCGCCGCCTCGCCCACCATTGCGCTGCGGCTTCGACTCGACAACGCGTCGGTGACGCGGATCGGCTGGGGCCCCGCGGGGCCCGCGCTGCTCGGCTTCAACGCCGTGGCGCCTTCTAGCGCCGGGCGATGAAGCCGCAGAGCACCTCGGCCAGCTGCTCGCCGGCGTCCTCCTGCAAGAAGTGGCCCGCGCCTTCGATGGTCGCGTGCTGCTGGCCCTTGGCTCCTGGCACGCGCTCGAGGAACTTGCGGTCGGCGCCGCGGGTGATCGCGTCGCCGTCCGAGTAGCAGCACAGGAACGGGCGGTCGAACCGCGACAGCGCGCTCCACGCGGCGCGGTTCGCCGTCGCAGCGGGATCCGACGGCGACGTCGGGACGAGCGTGGGCATCTGGCGGGGCCCCTCTTTGTACTCGTCGTCGGGGAACGGGGCGTCGTAGGCCGCCGCCGCCGCGTCGTCGAGGCCCCTCGCGCAGCCTCCCGCGACGATCCGGCCGACGTTGAAGCTCGGCGTCGTCTGGGAGTACTGCTGCCAGGCCAAGAACGCCTCGTTGCCGCGCTCGTCACCGGTCGGCAGGCCGGTATTGCCCATCGCGACGCGCGCGAAGCGCTCCGGGTGCTCGGCGACGAGGCGCAGACCGATGAGCCCGCCCCAGTCCTGGCCGAACACCGTGATGCCGTCGAGGCCGGCCACGTCGAAGAGCGCCTCGCGGAGCCACTCGACGTGGCGGGCATAGGTGTGCTCCTCGCGAGACGCGGGCTTGTCACTGCGGCCGAACCCCATGAGGTCAGGGGCAACCACCCGGTGGCCCGCCGAGGTGAGCACGGGGATCATCGACCGGTAGAGATAGGACCAGGTGGGCTCGCCGTGCAGCAGCACCACGATCTCGCCGGTGCTGGACGTCGTCGTGTCGACCATGCACAGGCGGAGAGGGTCGCCCCCGGTCGGGTCCGCCACGTGGGCCGTGACGATGGGGAAGTCGAAGCCCTCGAGCTTCTCGAAGCGCTCGTCGGGCGTGGTCAGTCGCTGCATGATGTGCCTTCCGGTCCTAGCAGGCGCCCGCGTGCACGCAACTGGGCGCCCTCGGCCCGCGCCTGCGTGCCAAGGGCGCGACCGTAGTGGCGAGGGCCGATCCCGGCAAGGCGCGCGTCCATAGGCTGCGCGGGGCGAAGGAGGTCCGGATGCGACGACGCGTGCTGGGTCAACGACTCGAGGTGTCCGCGCAGGGACTCGGGTGCATGGGGATGAGCGACTTCTACGGCGAGCGCAACGACGAGGAGTCGATCGCGACGATCCACCGCGCGCTCGAGCTCGGCGTGGACTTCCTCGACACCGCCGACATGTACGGCCCGTTCACGAACGAGCTGCTCGTGGGCCAGGCGGTCAAGGGCAACCGCGGGGCGTACGTGATCGCGACCAAGTTCGGCAACGAGCGCCTCGCAGACGGCACCTTCGTCGGGATCAACGGGCGCCCCGACTACGTGCGGGCGGCGTGCGACGCCTCGCTGCAGCGACTCGGCATCGAGACGATCGACCTCTACTACCAGCATCGGGTGGATCAAGGCATCCCCGTCGAGGAGACCTTCGGTGCGATGTCCGACCTCGTGCGCGTGGGCAAGGTGCGACACCTCGGCATCTCAGAGGCGTCCGTGGCCACGATCCGTCGCGCCCACGCGGTGCATCCGCTCACCGCGGTGCAGTCCGAGTACTCGCTCTGGACGAGGGACCCCGAGGCAGAGGTGCTGGCCACGTGTCGGGAGCTCGCGATCGGTTTCGTTCCCTACAGCCCGCTCGGCCGGGGATTCCTCACCGGGACGGTGAAGGGGCCAGCGGACCTCGATCCGAGCGACACGCGTCGAGCGCACCCGCGGTTCGAAGAGGGCAACGCGGCCAAGAATGCCGAGCTGGTGGACGTCGTCAAGCAGGTTGCCGCGACCGTCGACGCCACGCCCGCACAGGTCGCCCTCGCGTGGGTCCTGAGCCGGGGCGACGACGTCGCGCCCATCCCTGGGACAAAGCGACGCACCTATCTTGAAGAGAACGTCGCGGCTGACTCGATCGAGCTCAGCGACGACGCGCTCGCGACGCTCGAGGGGGCATTCGCCCCTGGCGCGGCGGCCGGTGAGCGCTATCCCGAGCGCGCGATGCGGGCGGTCAACGGCTGATCAGCCGACCGACCACTCCTCGACGGACCGGGTCGAGGAGGACCATGCCGCGACCTGGTCGTCATGGGTGGCGACGAGCACGGCGGCGCGCGTGTCGTCGAGCGCACGAAGGACCACGCGCACTGCGTCACGGTCGAGCCCCGCAGTCGGCTCGTCGAGCACGAAGCAGCCGGGACGGCCAGCGAGCAGGCGAGCCAGCGCAAGCCGTCGACGCTCGCCGCCCGAGAGATCCATGGCGCGCTCGCCGATGACGGTGTCGAGGCCATCTCGTTGCGCGAGCACGTCGGCGAGACCGACGCGCTCGATCGCCGCCCACAGCTCGGCCTCGTCGATCCCTCGTCCGACGTCGAGCACGTCGCGGACGCGCCCCTCGAGCAGCATCGGGGTGGCAGGGAGCCACGCGACCTGATCGCGGAGCGACGCCTCCTCGAGGTCCTTGACGTCGACGCCGTCGAGCGAGACCGTCCCTGCGGCTGGCTGCTCGAGCTTTGAGGCGACTGCGAGGAGGGACGACTTGCCTGACGCTGAGGGTCCGAGGACGCACACCGTGCTGTTGGGCGCCGCCACGACGCTGACCCCGTGCAGGATCACCGGGCCCCCTGGGGCCGCGGCGACGTCGACGTCGCGGAGCTCGAGGTTCCCGCGCCGCGCCCTCGTCTCGCCGGACGCGACCGGCTCGGCGAGCGAGCCGAGCCGCTGCGCCGCTCCCGCGACGGCGCCGAGCGCGTCGAGCCCCGAAGGGATACCGACCAGCAGTTCGCTGCAGGCGAGCGTCGCGAGCACGACGCCTGCGGCGAGGCCCGGATGGGTGGTCGGCAGCCGGACCGTGGCGACCGCGTTGACCAAGGCTGCGCCGCCCAGCACGGCCGCGGCCATGCCGAGTGTGGATGCCGATGCCGCGCGCCGCGCGCCGAGCTGGTCAGCTCGATCGACGAGCGCCTTCGTCGTGCTCACGTGCTGGGCGCTCGCGCCAAGTGCGACGAGCGAGCCGGCGGCATGAGTGAACTCGACGACCCGCGCGGCGACGGCCCCGCGGAGACGGGCCTCTTCGATGCCGAGGTCGACGACGCGACGCGCACGGCGCATCGTGAGGCCGACCACCAGGGCGGTCGCGACGGCGAGTCCAGCCCCCGCAGCGGGCACGGCGATCGCGATGAGCACCGAGGCTGCGAGCAGCGCGACGACCGACGACGCCGCGGGGACGAGGACGCTGACCCACAGGTCCTGGAGCCTGTCGGTGTCCTCGAGGCATCGGGCGAGCAAGTCGCCCGTCCTGGCCGCGGCGATGCGCGACGGCGACCACGTCGCCACGCTCTCGAGCAGCCAGGTGCGCCACCCGCTGAGGCCGTCGAGGCCGAGATCGTGTGCCGCGACGCGCTCGGCGTGTCGCATCGGCGCGCGAAGGAACGCGACGACCTCGACTGCGACGAGGAGGCCGACGACGCTTGCGAGCCCCGGTCGCAGGGACGACCAGGTGAGCAGCCCGGTCGCGCCGCCGACGAGGGCGATGCCGGCGAGCTGAGCGACGGCACCGGACAGGATCGCGCGAACGACGACGTGGCGAGCCGGCGCACCCCGTCGCACGGTGGCGACGAGCACCTCGGTGGGACCACTCGTCACGACGTCACCAGGAGCGACCCGAGGTCCAGACGAGGCGCGCCTTTGAGCAGCGGGCGCTCGTGCGCCACCTCGATGACCGTGCGCGACGCGAGAAAGGCACCGAGGCTCGTGCGCAGCTCGGCGAGCGTGGCGTCGTCCAGGTGCGCGCCGATCTCGTCGAGGAGGAGCACGCCCGGCTCACGGAGCACAACACGTGCCAGGGCGAGTCGGGCACGTTCTCCTGCGCTCAGCAGGCGCCCCTCCTCGCCCACAGGCTGTTCGACCCCGAGCGCCGAGCGTGCGACGAGGGCCGAGAGCCCGCACCGCTCGATCGTGTCGGCCATCGAGCGGTGGCTGACGCCCGGTGAGCCGAGCTCAAGGTTCTCCCTCAGCGTTCCGGCGACGACGAGCGGCTGCTGGTCGACGATGGCGAACAGCGCGCTGCGCTGCCGTGGCGACAGATCGGCCGGCCGCGCGTTCCCCACCCGCAGGTCGCCTCCGGCGACGAGTGGGGCTCCCATGAGGGCTCGGAGCAGAGTCGACTTTCCCGATCCTGTCGCACCCGTCACGACGAGCACGCCCGCCGCAGGCACGACGACCGACAGGTCCTTCGCCACGACCTGGCCGCCGGGGACCGAGGTGAGGGCGACGTCGGACAGCGCGACGACGGCGGGTGCCGACGCCACCGCGGGCAGCGGGGTCGTGGGCTCGGGCCGCTTCGGCGCTGCAACTCGGCTCGCAGCGGCGAGCATCGCGAGTGCGGCGCGGCCGTCGGCCCCGGCATGGAACGCAGCACCCGCGGCCCGCAAGGGCGCGAAGACCTCGACGGTGAGCAGGACCGCGGCGAGCGCGTGGCCGAGCCCCATCGTCCCGTTCAGCAGGCGGAACCCGTCCACCATCGCAACCAGCCCGACGGCGGCACCGGCGAGAACGTCGAGACTGGTCGCCGACTGAAGGCCGAGTCGAAGTGAGCGCCGCGTTGACTCGACCATGCGCGCGGTCGCCGCGGCGAGCTCGTCTTTGCCTCGCTCGACCGCTCCCAGGGCACGCAGCTCGACCGCTCCGTCGAGGAGCTCGAGGGCACGGCCACCGAGCGAGCGCAGCCGCGTAAGCCCGGACTCCGCTTCGGCTGCGGCACGCCGCCCGAGGAGGATGAGCACGAGCGGCACGACCAGCGCGACTGCCGCGGCGATGCCCGCAGAGAGGGGATCGATCAGCCCGATGGTGGCGAGGATCACAACCGGTATCCAAAGTGCCGCCACCCGCGCTGGCAGGGCTCGCGACAAGAAGACGCCGACGTCCGCGGCGTTCCGCGCGACGAAGGTGGAGGCGACGCCGGCACGCACCGCGGCACCGCGGCCGATCGCATCGAGCATCTCGCTCCGTGCGGCCGCGGCGGCCATGGCCGCGGTCCGCCGCTCAGCGGCGTGCAGCCCCGTGCGAGCGCCCGCGCGAATGAGAAGGAGCCCGACGACGATCGCGGCCACGAAGAGCACCGAGATCCGGACGTTGCCGTCAGTTCGCGTCATGGCGACGACGAGCGTCGTGGCGAGCAGCACCGTTGCGACGTTGATGAGCGAGACCAGCACCTGGAAGAGCTCCAGGTCGATCACGCGCCAGTCACCGTGCAGCAGCCGGCGACGCCACGCGACCAACTCGGCCCGCGAGAGCGCGGGCGCAGCTCCTGGTGTGGCCATGACGAGCGAGCCTACGAGTCAGTCGGACGGGCATCCTCGACGTGGGGGAGCTCGCGAGCCGGGCCCTCCAGCCAGTCTCGGAGGGAGGTCGTCGCACGACAGTCGTCCTCGTTGTAGGCGAGGATCCTCGCCATCGCAGCGCGGGCCACCACCTCGTCGGTCCCGATCGCGTCCTCATACCACCCCATCGACGCCTCGCCGCTCGGCGCCTCGTCTCGCCACGAGAAGCCAGCGATCGAGGCCAGAACCTTCAGCCCGGCTGGCCCAGCTGTCTGGATCTGGGTCGTCACCAGCTCGTGGACGTCGATCAGGAGCGGTCCGAGCACTGCGTCGAGCGCCGCTGGCGTCGGCAGCCCGGCGATGCCCGACGACATGGCCCTGCGCACCTGGGCGAGCTCGGCGTGCTCCCAGAAGCAGTAGAGCCCGACGGTCCTGCCCGCGGCAATCGCGGCTCCAACGGTCGCCGACAGCCAGTCGAAGAACTCGACGAAGAGCCCTGCCTCTGCGTCCGGCGTGAGCGCACCCCACTCGGCGAATGATCGGTAGCCGTCTTCGACTCCGGCGACGTGATTCCTGGCGGTGACGAGCGCGCCCCACAGATACGTCGCGTTGTTGTAGCTCTCCATGTCGAAGTCGATCTCGACGTCGCGGCGTCGAGCGTCGAGGAGCTCGGCTGCGATGAGCCGCAGCAGCGATCCGCACACCTCGACCCGCGCACGTCGCACGAGACGGGGCGAGTCACGCACCTGGCGGCCCAGCGCGACGCCCATCGGCGTCGTGGCATCGCACGGCTCATCGCGCGTTGCGATGCCGAGGGCGACCTCCTCGAGGCTCACCGCGGCGAGCTCGCGACGCCTCGAGATGCCGACGGACCGCAACAGCGTCTGGTCCGAGCCATCGGTGAATCGCACGAGGCTGACGTCGTCGGTTGCCGCGAGGGACGCGTGGCAGCTCACTCGGAAGGGGCACGTCTCGCACTCCCGGTGCCACCACGGCGCGCCGGGGCGGGGCTTGGAGGGGTCCTCGTTGCGCACCTCGGTCGCCGAGAGCAGTGTGACTCGCTCCGCGAACCGCGCGTCGTACAGGGAGAGCGGCGAGCTCGCCTCGTCGATCGGGGCGTCGAGCGCGAACCACCACAGCGTCGAGCTTCGGTCCACGATCCCTGCGAATGGGCGCTCCACCCGGGCCGCGCCGAGTGACTCGAGGTGGCGGTGATGGTGGGCCAGGCGAAGCAGGTCGACGCGCCAGGCCCCGCCCTTGCGCAGCCGGAGCCCCGGGCGCTCCTCAGCGCTTCCGAGCGAGGGATCCAGAAGGTCGCAGGCAAGGAACGAGCCGTTGCCCTCGGTCATGACGAAGTGGTTGTGGACGTCGACAGGGAGCCAGCTCAAAGACCCGCCTTCTCGGCACGCGACAAGGAGCGACGGGGCACCGTGGCGTCGGCCGGCGAGGTCCCGAGGCAGCGAAGGCGCCACGATGAAGTCGACGTCAGCGGACATCGCCGCGAGCGTGGCCGCCGTCTCGCGGCCGGCGTCGGTCGCTCGCGGGCCGTGGTGCTCGAGGATGCCTGTGGCGATCGCGCGGCGATGCACCGCAGCGGCCCCCGTGCGCCGGAGGACCGCCTCGTCTCGATCGTCGGTCCTGGCCGTTGGATCGACCGTGTCGTGCTCCAGCACGACACGAAAGGCGCATCGCGCGGCAACTCCCGCGTCGAGGGTGTGCGGCGTGGCCGTCACGGTCCCAGGACCACGTCGCCGCCGTGATCGTTTCGCCACGATGCCCACAGCGCGGCGTACTCGCCGTCGCTCGAGAGCAGTTCCTCGTGGGTCCCGAGCTCGATGATCATGCCGTCAGCGACCACCGCCACGCGGTCCGCGTCGTGGGCGGTGTGCAGGCGGTGCGCGATTGCCACGACCGTCCGGCCCTCGAGGACGGCGGAGAGGGAGCGCTCGAGGTGGCGGGCGGCGCGCGGGTCGAGGAGGCTCGTGGCCTCGTCGAGCACCAGCGTGTGCGGGTCCACGAGGACGAGCCGAGCGAGCGCGAGCTGCTGTGCCTGGGAGGGCGACAGCGGGAACCCGGTTGTGCCGAGTTCGGTCTCGAGTCCCTCGGGGAGCTGCTCAGCCCACTCGAGCGCGTCAACTGCCTCGAGGGAAGAGCGCAGTTCGGCGGGCGTGGCATCGGGCTTGGCGAGTCGGAGGTTGTCGGCAAGCGTGCCGATGAAGACGTGATGCTCTTGGGTCACGAGGGCGACGTGGCTTCGCAGGTCGTCAAGATCGAGGTCCACAAGGCTCACGTTGCCGACCTCGACCGCGCCGGTCCGGGGCCGGTCGACCCCCGCAAGGAGCCGGCCGAGCGTCGACTTGCCGGCGCCCGACGGCCCGACGACCGCGACGCGCTCGCCTTGCGAGAGCCTGAGCGACACGCCTCGCAGCACGTCGTGGCCCTCCCGATAGGCGTACCGCACGTCGCGCGCCTCGATCCGCTCGTCGACCGGCGTCTCGCCTGACGGGACGCGGTCGTCCTCAACGAAGGCCACGCCGATCAGCCTCGCCATCGACGTCGAGCCCACCTGCAGCTCGTCGAGCCAGGAGATCACGCGGTCGACGGGATCCATGAGCGCGACCGCGTAGATGGTGTCACTCGTCGCCGCGCCGATCGAGATCACGTGGTGCAGGGCGAGGAACCCGCCCCACAGCAGGGTGGTGGCGACCGCCAGCGTGTAGGCGAACTCCACGGACGGGAACCAGCGGAGCCGCAGCGCGAGTGTGTACATCTCTGCGTCGTATGCCTCTGAGAGGTCCGCGTCGACACGTCCCGCCTGGCGCTTGGACAGCTGCAGCGCGTCGATGGTCCGTGCCCCTTCGACGGTCTCTGCGATCGTCCCGGACATCGTCGCGTAGGCAGCGCGCTCGCGGAGGTACCCGGCAGGCGCGTACCGCAGGTAGCGGCGCGTGGAGAGGTACAGGATCGGCGCAGCGGCGAAGACGCCAAGCGACGCGAGGGGCGAGACGACCACCATCGCGAGGAACGTCAGCGCTGCCGTCAGCAGCGCGACCATCCACTCGGGCGCGGCGAATCGCACGGTCCGAGAGAGCGCGTCCATGTCATTCGTGGTGCGGCTCAGCAGGTCGCCGGTTCCCGCACGCTCGACGGTCGAGAGCGGCAGGCCGAGGACGTGGCCGAGGAACTCCTCGCGGAGGCGGGCGAAGACGGACTCGCCAAGGACGTAGCTGCGGCGACGCGACATGAAGGTAAAGACGCTCTGGATCACCGCGGCGCCGAACAGGGTCCCGACCAGCACGTCGGCTCGACCCACGGTCAGGGCCTTGTCGCGGATGTCCTGGGTAAGCACGCCGATCACCCACGGCCCTGCGAGTCCTGCCACCGCGGCTAGCGCGTACAGCGAGAGCATCCGCACGAGTTCGCGCCGATAACTGCGCGCGAGGGTGAGGCCATGCGCCCGTACCTGCTGGGACGTCGCGATGGGGAGCATGCTCACGCGTCATTCCCCCGGAGGATGAGCGCCCTATAGGCGGGCACCTTGTCAAGCAGCTCGGCATGCGGACCAGCGGCGACGACCGATCCTTCGGCGATGAACACGACGTGGTCCGTGCGCTCCAAGAGCAGCGGGCTGGTGGTGGCGATGACCGTTCCGTTGGAGCCCCGGGCCTCACGGAGGCGGCCCGCGATCCGGCCTTCGGTGTGCGTGTCCACGGCGGACGTCGGCTCGACGAGCACGAGGAACTCAGGGTTCAGCAGGAGCGCTCTGGTGAGCGCCAGTCGCTGCCGTTGCCCGCCCGAGAAGCTCCGGCCGCGCTCCTCGACGTCGGTGTCCAGCCCATTTGCGAGGGCGTCAAGGACGTCCTCGGCGCTCGCTTGCTTGATTGCCAGGAGGATCTCGTCGTCGCTGAGCCGTGCATGAGGGGAGAGCTCATCGCGAAGTGGACCGGTGAAGAGCCTCGGCTCGACGTCGCTCACGACCACCCGCGTTCGCACCTCGCTGAGATCGAGCTCTTCGAGCGGGACCCCACCGAGCGACGCGGCGCTGTGCTCGGAGGAATTCTGCGGCGTGAACCGACCAAGGCGGTCAGCGATCGCTTGCGCCTCCTCGGGCGTCTCCGTGACGAGCGCGGTGACCTGACCTCCAGCAGCCTCGAAGCCCGATGCGGGGTCGAGGAGCGATCCGCCGACGGGAGGCGAGGCGGCGGGCGCGGTGGGCGTGGAGGTCCACGGCTTGACGGCGAGGACCGTGATTACCTTGCGAGCGCCGACCAGACCCCGAGTGGCCGCGATGATCCCCTCGATGCCGGTGCGCAGCGGCATCGTGAGGAACGCGCTCAGTCCATAGAAGGTGATCATCTCTTTGCCCGTCAGGGACTTCCCGATAACGAGTCGCGCCGTGAGGATCGTGACGGCCGCGACCAGCATCGACGGCAGCAGCACCTGGCCGGACTCGAGAAGCGCCTGCGGTGAGGCAACTCGGTTGCCCGCAAGTCGGACCACGTCGCTCTTCGCTCGGTAGCGCCCGAGGAACTCCTCTTCACCCCCGACGCCCCGCAGGATGCGCAGGCCAGCCACGGTGTCGGCCCCAAGTGCCGTGAGCTTTCCCACGACCTCTCGCTGCACGGCCTGGGTGGAGTGCAGGGGGCGCATCAGGGGCACCGTGAACACCATCAGCGCGGGGACGCCCAGCAGCACAATGGCGCCGAGCACACCACTGGACGCGAACAGGATTCCTGCAATCACGAGCCAGGCGACAATCGCACCGGCGAATCGCGCTGACACGTCGAACATCCCGCCAACTCGGATCGCGTCGGACGCCACGGTGTTCACGACGTCGCCCGAAGGGATGGACGCTGGAAGCGCGGGCCCGGTCTGGGCCGCATGACGTCCAAGAAGCTGGATCGATCGGTACGACGCGACCAGCCAGTTCGTCACGGCATATCGGTGGCGCATCCTCCCGCTGAATGCCTGCACGCAGCCAAGACCGACGACGGCCCCGGACCACTCGAGCACGGTGCTGAGCCGCAGGCTGACACCGCTGCCGAGGGCCTCGCCGATAGCGACGAAGACGAGCGCCTGGGAGACCATCCACAGGATGCCGAAGAACGTCCCCCCTGCGAGCAGGCGCCACTGGAGCCGGGCGAGCCACAGCACAAATCGGACAGGCGACCGCAGGTCAGGACTGCCAGGGTCTTCCTCTGGCAGACGATGCATTTACACAACGCTACCGCGATGGGCGGTCATCTCGAGAGCGGCTCACGGTCCTGGCCGGGGCCGATGCCGAGCGGCTGCGGCCAGTCGTCCTTGCACATGCATGGGGCAAGCACCGGGACACGGGACGAGGCCCCGGTGAGACACACGTCGGTCTGCGGCCTGTCTGAGGCGCGATGGAGCGCACACCATGCAGAGATGCTGTCAAATGGTGCGCCACATGGTGTGCTTCTCAGCGTCCATGGTGGTCGTTGCGGAGTCGCTCGCAAACCGATGTGACGCATAGGTGTGGGGCGCCATTTTGAGGTACCGACGCCGCTCTTGGAATTCCATTCGGCCTTCCCTCGGCAATCGGGGCAGTGCCAACGGACCCTAACGCTGCTCGATGGCCAACGAAGGATCGATGCGCCGAGCATCACGTGCTCGTCGTGCCAGCGAGCTCGCCGCGCGAGTGCAGCAGGCTCACTGCCCAGTCGTAGCAAGGTGTTTCAACCTTTCGCCCGGGGCCGCGGGATCACATCGTCGCCGCGCGCGCACTGGTTCGTCGGGATCGCAACACGAAGTTGACACACCGAATTCACCATTTGAAAGTTCTCACTGGACGGCAAATGACAACGTCAGATAAAGTCCGCGTCTCGGAGGAGGGTCGATGTCAATTCGAGTGATTGCGAGTGTCGGGGTATTGCTCAGCGTCGCCATGACATCGTTCTCGATCTATCTTGGAATAGTCGAGCATTCGTACTCGCCCATGCAGACTCGCGAGTTGTCGCTCAATACGCTCGAGGGACCGAAGACCCTCTGTTTCCAGTACCAGGTCCGCTCGAACACGACGCCGACCGTGATCCCAGGGACTGCCAAGGTCGTCCCGTGCGGGGCCAACGTCAAGTAGCTCGGCGCACGCCGGCACGCGTGGGCGATCGACCCACCACGACTGCACGATCCGCGACACCGGACGAGGTCGGACGCGGTAGCGATCCTCGGTAGTTTTGTTTGCCGGAAGGGGGATCTGTGCGCCACACGAACCTGTCATCTGAGTCCGAGGAGTACGTGGCCGCTCGCGAAGCACTTCGCGTAGCCGAGTTGGACCTCATGCGTCGCCGCGAGGCGGTCGCCGAGCTCCGGCGCCAGCTGCCGCAGGGCCCCGTGCTGGACGAGTACTCCTTGCTCGAAGGAGCTGCTGATCTGAACGCCCCCGACGAGGAGGTTCATCAGCGACGTCTCGCGGATCTGTTCTCGGGTCCCGATCGCCCCCTCATCATCTACCACCTGATGTACGGGAAGGCACAGGTGGACCCATGTCCCATGTGCACGATGTGGATTGATGGCTTCAACGCCATCGCGCCGCACCTCAGCCAGAATGCCGATCTCGCGATCGTCGCTGCGTCGTCGATCGGTGCGCTGCGCGAGCATGGGCGACGGCGCGGGTGGGACAACCTGCGACTCTTCTCGGGGGGGTCGAGCACGTTCAAGCTCGACCTTGGCAGCGAGGACGCGGCGGGCAACCAGCACTCGACGGTGTCGGTATTCACCACGGATTCTGATGGCTCAGTCCGGCACTTCTACTCGGGCTCGCCGGCGATCGACGAGCGCCAGAACGAACGCGGCATCGACCTCCTGTGTGCGACCTGGCACCTGCTCGACCTCACGCCACAGGGACGCGGCGACTGGTACGCCTCCTTGAGCTATGAGTAGGTCACAAATGGCGCCGCACATCTGGGGTTCGTTCGACGTGCCTGTGCGTGGCAGTGCCGGTGCGTGGCCCTAGGAATCTGCCAGAGTGCGCGAGAATTGGGGCCAACAGGGATTGCAGCAGCCCCAGAGCGTCTAAGGAGGAGGCGGTGGCCAAGCCAGACTTCCGGCGGAAAAAGGGCGAAGGACTGCGTCCGTGGCACTTCTGCTCGAATTGCAAGAGCTGGCCGACCGAGAACTTCGAGTCGTCCCAGGCGAAGGTCGGACCGTTGTGCCATGAGTGCGAGGGACTGGAGCGCCGCCAGATGTGCACCAAGGACAACTCCTACTACCTGTAGAAGGACAACGCGACGACGAACCTCTGTGCCTCGTGTCGCCGCGTCAGCCGCCTACGGTCGTCACGTGCCTGTCGAGCCGCCCTCCAATCGTGCAGTGACCCTGGTCATCGCGCACGGCGACGAGCTGATCGGCTCGATTGATCCCTTCGACGTCGCAACCCCTTGGTGGCAGGACACCGAGCCGATCTCGAGGCGCTTCCCCGACCTCGCCATCCTCAGGCTCATCGACGTCGACGCACCTGCAGGCGCGACGTCGGGAGGCTCGGTTCGCTACCTCGCCGAGCCCCTCGGAAGCGCCTCGGGTGGCACGAGGCCCAGGCTCGGGCCCGTTCCGCAGGACGTCTCGCTCGAAGAGGCCCCACTGCGGATGCCCTGGGCTCGTCCTGGTGGGCCGAGCAGCGATCTTGACTGGGTGGGATCGCTCGTTCGGATCTCCGGGACGCCAGTACAGCGTCGAACCTGGAATTTGTCGGCGATCTGGTCAGTGCCGACCGCCGACGGCGAGGTCTGGTTGAAGTGCCTCCCACCATTCCTTGGACACGAGGGCCAGGTCCTTGAGGCCCTCTCTGGTCTCGCCGTGCCACGCCTGCTTGGTCGTGACGAGCACCGACTGCTGCTTCGGCCACTACCCGGTCGCGACGGCTATGAAGCGACCGTCGACGAGCGAAAGAAGCTGATCGACGCGTTGGTCGCCATCCAGCGCACGACCGTGCATCGCACCGGCGAGTTCCTCGCAGCTGGCGTCCCCGATCGACGGTGGCCGACGCTGCTCGCCCTCGCCCGCGCCGTGGTCGACGCGCGAATGCCCGACGACGAGCGACTCCAGGCGCTCGTCGATGACTCCGACGCGAGGGTGGACGCAATCACCGCGTGCGGGCTGGACGACGTCCTCGTGCACACCGACGCCCACGGCGGCAACGCCAGGATCCTCGAGGGAGCCGCAACGCCGATTTGGTACGACTGGGGCGATTCTGCTGTCGGGCACCCAGTCCTCGACGTGTCGGTACTCGAGCGACCCGAGACGCCGTCTCGCGACGAGTTGATCTCGTACTGGCTCGATGCGTGGAAGCACGCCAGCCCGGGGAGTGACCCGCATCGGGCATGGCAGTTGATGCGTCCCCTTGCAGCGCTCCTCGGCGCCGTCGTCTACCAAAGGTTCCTCGACGGCATCGAGCGGAGTGAGCGCGTGTACCACGAGGGCGACGTCTTGCCGTGTCTCGTGCGTGCCTCAGCGCTGGTCGCTCCCGCTGGATGACAGGTGCGGTCGCAGATATCTAACTTGATAGTTATATACCAATGTGTTTATATATAGGCGTGGCCGCCAGTTCGACCCTTCAGGCACTCGCCGAGCCGCGCCGCATCGCGATCCTTGACGTGCTCCGCGAGGGCGAGACGCCGGTCGGCGCGCTGGCCGTCCGGCTGGGGCAGAGCCAGCCAGGCGTCTCCAAGCATCTGCGCGTCCTTCGAGACGCGGGGCTCGTCGCGGTGCGAGCCGATGGGCAGCGACGCCTGTACCGGGTACAGCCCGAGCCGCTCGAGGAGCTGGACGCATGGATCGCCACGTACCGGTCGCTGTGGTCCGACCGGCTCGATCGGCTTCAGGGGTCGTTGGAGAGAAAAGGGGAGCGCAAGTGACCGAACCCGTCCTCGATGTCGGCGGACCGCGCCCCGTGATCCGTCTCGAGCGCAGACTGGCAGATCCGCCGCACGTCGTGTGGGAGGCCCTGACCGTGTCCGAGATGCTCGCGACGTGGTTCCCTTGTCGGATCGTCGTCGAAGGTGCGACGTGGCGTGTCGGCGCGGCGCTCACGTTCTCGTTCCCGCCCGAGGTGATCGACATGACCCTGACAGGTGAGGTGCTCGAGCTCGACGCTCCCTTCGTCCTCGCCTACACGTGGGGGCCCGAGACCCTTCGCTTCGAGCTCTTCGAGGACGAGGGCGGGACGAGGCTCGTTCTCACTGACGTGCTCGACGCCCCCTCGGCCGCGAGGAACGCGGCAGGTTGGGACGACTGCCTCGATCGCTTGTCGGGCGCGACGCCCGAAGAGGGGGCGTGGCGAACCCGTTTCCAGCGATACGCGTCGCGATTTGAGCCGATCGTCGGCCACCAAGACGGGCCCCCGGAGGGCTACAAGGGCGACTGAGGCCGGAGTCGGCACCTGTCCATGCAAGCATGCAGACATAGATGACGACACCGCGAGCGCTCGAGCGGCCAGCAACCACTGGACCGAGTGGCACCGTGCCTATGACGATCCGGGCTCGTCGCTCAGCCGGCGCCTCGCCACCGTCCAAGCCCAGCTCAGCGACTGCCTCGAAGCCGCACCGCGGGGCGAGATCCGCGTGCTCAGCCTGTGCGCCGGTGACGGCCGAGACCTCATCGGGGTTCTCGAGCGACACCCGCGACGCGGGGACGTGCATGCGCGTCTGATCGAGCTCGATCCCGATCTTGTCGCCGCAGGCAATCGGCGGATCGACCAGCTCGGACTGCAAGGCGTGTCCTTCCTCCAGGCGGACGCGGGGAGGACGGCGACCTACGACTCCTGCAGGGATCTCCACCTCGTGCTCGCGTGCGGCATCTTCGGCAATGTCAGCGACGAGGACATCAGAACGACGATCCTCGGCCTCTCGGTACTCCTCGCGGCTGGCGGCTCGGCGATCTGGACACGGCACCGGCTGGTCCCCGACGTCACGCACTCGATCAGGGAGTGGTTCGCAACGACGGGCTTCGACGAGACGGCGTTCGTAGAAGTCCGCGACTCCTCGGCATCCGTTGGCGTGAACCGGCTCGTCGACAAGGACCCCGCGAGATCGCTGCCTGCGCGACTCTTCGCATTTGTGGGCGATGGCGCGGGGGGAATGAGCTGAGGTCCATGCCGTGAAATGGCGTGGATCGGTGACGGTTTGTGACGATCCCAATCCCTGCAACGGCGGGACCGGCAAGCCTCCAGAGGTCGCGGACGGGCGGACATAGACTTGCCAGTCCTCCGTCCCCGGTTCCTGGAGTGTGATCCCTCGAATGCGCACCCTCGCCACCTGGTGCTTCCGACATCGTCGCCTCGTCCTTGGCCTCTGGGTCCTCGCGCTGCTCTTCGCGATCTTCGGATCGAGGGGGATCGGCACGAACTTCTCAAATAGCTTCAGCCTCCCGAACACCCCCTCGACGGACGCGATCGCCATCCTGCAACGGGTGTCGCCGCAGAACTCCGGGGACATCGAGCGAATCGTGTTCGAGACGTCCAATGGGCTGTCCGTCACCTCACCTGCGGTCGAGCACCGCATCGACCGGATGCTCGCGTCCGTGTCGGCGCTGGCGCACGTCACGCACGTCCAGTCGCCGTTCACGCCACTCGGTGCGACGCAAGTCGCCAAGGGCGGGACGATCGCCTTTGCCAACGTGACCTTCAACCAGCTGGCCGCGAGCATCTCGACGTCCGCGGCGGAGCGATTCGTGAACACGGCGAGGTCCGCGGCCATGCCGGGTCTCGAGGTCGCCGTCTCGGGACAGGTCGCCGCGAAGGCGATTCCTCCGTCACTCGGCGGCTCGCTGCCCGGCATCATCCTCGCAAGCGTCGTGCTGCTGCTGGTGTTCGGCTCACTCGCCGCCATGTTCCTGCCGCTCATCTCGGCGCTCCTCTCGCTCGGCACCGCGGTCGGGATCATCGGGCTGCTGAGCAACGTGATGCAGATGCCGGAGTTCTCGACGCAGCTCGTCCTGCTCATCGGCCTTGGCGTGGGGATCGACTACGCGCTGTTCATCGTGACTCGACATCGCCAGGGCCTGCTCTCAGGGCTCGATGTCGAGTCGTCGGTGGTCAAGGCCGTCGACACCTCAGGCCGGGCAGTCCTGTTCGCGGGGATGATCGTCTGCATTGCCCTGTTCGGGATGTTCGCCCTCGGCGTCTCGTTCCTCTATGGCGTCGCGATCTCTGCCTCGATCGGTGTCGCCTTCACAATGCTGGCCTCACTCACCCTGCTGCCGGCGATGCTCGGTTTCTGCGGCCCGATCGTCCTCAGCCGTCGGCAGCGGCGCCGGCTCGGGAAGGACGGGCCGCGTGTCGTCGGCTCAGGCAAGGGCTTCTGGCCGAGATGGTCGGACTTCGAGTCGCGCCGACCGCTCCTCGCTGCTTGCGCTGCGCTCGTCGTCGTCGTGATCGTCGCGCTCCCGTTCTTCTCCTTGCGGCTCGGCTCAGCAGACCAGGCCAACGACCCCGCGGGCACGACCACGAGGATCGCCTACGACATGCTCGCGAAGGGATTCGGCCCGGGCTACAACGGCCCGCTGATGGTGGTGGTCGTGAGCCACGACGGCACCAAGTCGTCGACGCTCGCACGATTGCGTGACGCCCTTGTGACGCACAGCGACATCGCGTCGGTGAGCCCGGCCCTCACCCTGCCACCGAAGGGCGGCACGACGGTCACCCTGTTCACCGCCGTGCCGGCGTCCGCGCCGCAGGATGCGGCAACGACGAATCTGATCGACGCGCTTCGCTCGACGACCGTCCCCCCGCTGGTGCGTGGCACCGGGCTCACGGTGCTGGTAGGTGGCTCGACGGCGATCTTCGTCGACTTCACGAGGGTCCTCTCCAACAAGCTGCCCCTGTTCATCGCGCTCGTCGTGGCGCTGTCGTTCCTACTGCTGATGATCGTGTTCCGGAGCATCGTCATCCCCCTCACGGCTGCCGCCATGAACATCCTGTCCATCGGCGCTGCGTTCGGCATCCTCGTGTCGGTCTTCCAGCACGGGACCCTGGGAGGACTCTTTGGGGTGAATCGTCCCGGTCCTGTGGAGGCATTCCTGCCTGTGATGCTCTTCGCCATCCTGTTCGGGCTCTCGATGGACTACGAGGTCTTCCTCATTGCGAGGATCCACGAGGAGTGGCTGCGGTCCGGCGACAACCGCACGGCGGTGCGAAACGGGCTCGCCTCGACGGGAAAGACGATCACCGCGGCGGCGTTGATCATGATCCTCATCTTCGGATCCTTCATTCTCGGCGGCGACCGAATCATCAAGGAGTTCGGGCTCGGACTCGCCGCAGGGATCTTCGTGGATGCCGTGCTGATCCGTATGGCGATCGTCCCCGCGGTCATGTTCGTGCTTGGTCGGTCGAACTGGTGGTTCCCGGGGTGGCTCGGCAAGCGGATCCCGAATGTGGGCATCGATCAGATGTCGGTAGGTGACGAAGGCATCGACGTCATCCTCGAGAACGATGCCGAGGCAGCTCGCGTCTGATCAGGTGGCACCGACTCGAGAAGCTGGCTGTCTTAACCGGACGCAGTAGGGTCCGATCGAGCGGCTCCCAGGGTGCTGTCGCCACGAGGAGGCCCGATGACTGACGCCCAGGACACACCTGTTGCAGTGCCGCAGTTCCCGATCACGACGGCACTGACGTTCCCCGAGTGGCCCATCCAACGGAGCCTCGGGATGGTGTTCGGCGTGATCGTGCGCTCCATGGGCATGGCAAAGGGGATCACCGCGGGCTTCAAGGCGCTCGCGGGCGGCGAGGTCAAGCAGTACACGCGTCTCGTCGAGGACAGCCGGCGACACGCGCTCGACCGGATGATCGAGAATGCACGGGTACTCGGGGCCAACGGGATCGTCTCGATGCGATTCGACTCATCAGAGATGGGGCAGAGCCTGACAGAGATCGTCGCGTACGGCACCGCGGTGATGCTCGGGTCCTCGAGCTCGTCGTAGCCGCCATGAGCGGGGCCATCATCGCGGCGCTCGGCGGCCTCGTCGTGCTCGGGCTGCTCGTGGCGAGTTTCTTCGTCCGTCGGTACCGAGAATCGGATCGGCCGCAGCCAGGCTGGCGTGCGACTGACGAGCTCTTCGCAGATCCCTCGACCAACCGGCTCATGCGGGTGTGGCTCGACCAGGGGGGCGAACGGCACTACGTGGCAGAGGCCAAGCGCACCTGACCGCGCCTCGCGTCGACTGCGAACAGCCCGAGTGCCGCCTACAGTCGGTCGATCGCCTCGATGAAGGACCTCGACATGCTGGCCAAGTCGATGCCGGGCACGACTCGCACGACGACCGGGGATGGGCGGCCGTCGTATCATGTCGGCGGCAAGCTCTACTGCTGCCAGCGCAACCGTCGTCGAGACGCGCTCGACGACGCTGGCGAGATGTTCGACGACGTGCTGATGTTCCGCGTGGCCGACCTCGACACGAAAGAGGCGCTGCTTGCGGACACATCGTCGACGTTCTTCACCATGCCGCACTTCGACGGGTATGCAGCGATCCTGCTTCGGATCGCAGATCTACCGAAGATGGGCCGCGACGAGCTGTTCGAACTCGTTGCAGACGCGTGGCTGACGCGGGCGCCGAAGCGCGCTGCTGGCACCTGGCTCGCGAGCATCGACGCCGAGGGTCATCACTCGCGCTGATCCTGCACTGCGAAGTTTGTCATGCAATCGGTTCGTCAAAGCACTTGATACGACGGTGCATTCTGAGAGAATGGTCACGGAGCTTTTCGTAGGAGGCACCGAGTGTCGGACGACAAGGATGCACGCGAGTCGTCGTCGACTGCTGGCCGAATCCGAGGTGCGACGCTCACCTCGGCGACGAGCACGTCTCAGTTGCAGAGCCCCGAGGCGCAGCGCGAGCGGCTTGAGCGCGCACTTGCCGACATGCTCGCGCTCGATCGTGCGCGCGCCGCGGAGCCATCGAGGAGAAGGCGGCTCGTCGGCGTCGCGAGCGTCATCTCGATCGTTCTCGTACTCGTCATCATCGGGAGCATGCTTGCCCTCAGCCATCTCTCGCCCAAGGTCGTGAACGGGGTCTCCCCGTCGACCAACGCCTCCAGCCTGCCGACCACGACCACTTCGCCCGTCCCGACGACGATGCCGCCCTCCGCCCAACGCAGCGCCGTCTCGGTCCTCACCTCGGCCAGCCGTGACCCGCTGCTGACGGCGGCCATCGGCCAGGGCGGGCAGTCGATACCGCTCATGCGGACGACGGAGTCGACCTTCATCACGAGTCCGTCGGCGACCCCAGTTGTTGAGTACCTGTGGAGCGCGGGCCCCGGATGCGCCGCGTGCGACGTGGAGAATCTCGTCGTCGCGAGCTCGCTGATCGAGCTCGGCGGCACGTTCAGGGGACTGACGCCGCTTTCGTTCGGGCCGACGCTTAGCTCCATCGGCTTCGCAGGGGCGTATCAAGGTCCGGTCGTCTTCGAGGCGGTCGAGACGACCGCACCACTCGGCGGATCCTCGGCGACGCTGACGCCGCAGGAGATCGGCCAGTACGCGCGGTATGACACCGCCCCCTTCGCCACGGCGCGGGGAACGCTGCCGTTCCTCGACGTTGCGAGCCACTACGTCTCGGTGGGCAGCGCCGTCCCGGCCGGCCTCGTCGCCGGCATGACCTTGCGCCAGGTCGCGCTGGCGCTCCGCTCCTCGAAGGGCCAGATCGCCCGAGCGATCCTCGGCAGCGCCAACATCCTCACCGCCAGCATCTGCTCGACGCTGTCCGCTCTGAGCCGCCCGCTTCCCGCGGTCTGCCTCACCGGCGTGATCCAGCAGCTGGAGACCTCGCTGCCCACGTCGCCACCACGCTGAGCCATGCAGGCACTCGCGTCCTAGCTGGCCGTGCTCTCGTGCTCGATCAGACGCCACATGGCGGCGACCTCTACGTCGCTCATGTTCACGTCCTGGGCCTTCCACGCGACGCCGTCGCGGAGCGCGACGGCAAGGGCGCGCCGATCGAAGCACGACACGAACACTTGGACCAGCGTCCACGCGATGACGACGTCGGACGGGCCCTGCGACCGCAGGTACTCCTTCGTCCTTGTCTCGGTGAGCTCGAACGGTCCTGGCGCGAGCGGCGGAGCACGGATGCGGTCCTGCTCGGAGACGTCCGAGTCGCGCCCGGACGCAAGGAGGGCTCCGGGCAGTCGGAACCTACCGAGTTGCGGGGACACTGCCAAGATGGCGGGAGTGACGGTTCCGTCTCGTCGAGCCGCAGCGCTGCGAGGTGGACATGCTCGAGATGAAGCGCGCATGCGAGCGATGCTCGGCGGCACTCGACGATGCAAGTGCCGCGGTCATCTGCAGCTTCGAGTGCACCTTCTGCGCGTCGTGCGACGCAGCCTTGGGCAGTATGTGTCCGAACTGTGGCGGCGAGCTCGTCACACGACCTCGGCGGGCGGTCTCCTGAGCCGCAGCCTGCGCCGACTCCACGACGCGCACCTCGATCGATCCGCACACGTGTGCGTCGCCAGCGCAAATCGTGGGACTGCGGTCCCAGCAGCCGCGAGCAGACCCGACCGATGAGCACCCAGGTGTGGCTTGCCATCCAGAGGATCGAATGACCGAAGCGACTGGTACGGCGACGATCGTCGATCTCATCGAGCGAGCATGCAGGTCACACCGCGACCGCGTCGCCGTCACTGGCATTGGCGACACGCTGACCTACGGCGAACTCTGGGAACGAGCTCAGGAACTTTCGACTCGGCTGGCATCAATGGGGGTCGCCGACGCTGACCTCGTTGGGCTGCTGAGCCCGTCGAGCAGCGACCTCGTCGTGGGCATCGTGGGGATCCTCTGCGCGGGGGCCGCGTGGGTGCCACTCGACCCCTCAGCACCGAGGCCCCGTCTCGAGTCCGTTGTGCGGGATTCAGGGCTCATGACCGTCGTGGCGCCCGAGCACCTCCACGAGCTCGCGACGGACCTCGGCGTCACCGCGGTCGCCCCGACGCGCACCGCGCACCGTGCTAACGGTCACCCTGCGCGACGGCCCGCACCCACGTCCGCTGCGTACGTGATCTACACCTCGGGCTCCACGGGGACCCCAAAGGGTGTGGTCGTCGAGCACCGGACTGTCGTCGAGATGCTGCTGTGGATGGTGCGCGCGTTGGAGGCTCACCCAGGAGATCGCTACATGGGCACGGCGTCACCGTCCTTCGACGCGTCGGTCCCGATCACGCTCTTCCCGCTCCTCACCGGTGGGACCCTTGTCACACTCGGCGCTGATGTCGGCCGCGACCCGTTCGTGCTCACCGATGAGCTCGAGAGGTTCCGCCCCCGAGTCCTTCAGACCTCCCCCGCCACGTTGCGAATGCTCACCGAGATGGGATGGGCAGGTGACGACGCCCTTGATGTCTGGACCGGCGGCGAACGGACCCCACCCGGCGTGATTGACCACGTCGCCCAGCGGGTGCGCACGCTCTGCAACTGGTACGGGCCGACCGAGGCGACCGTGCAGGTCTCGATGGCACGGCTTCGCCGCGGGGACCACGAGTCACCGGTCGGGGTGCCCTTCGAGTACTCGCCGTGCATCCTGCTCGACGAAGATGGCCGGGCGACCGAGCCGGGCGAATTGGGAGAGATCTTCATCACGGGCAGGTCCCTCGCCCGTGGCTACCTCAACGATCCGATCAGGACCGCGGAGCGGTTCGTCTCGATCGAGGGTCCGCTCGGCGAGCGGGTGCGTGCGTATCGGACAGGTGACCTCGCGCGGGCACGTCCCGACGGCTCGCTCGTCATCGTCGGGCGCGCCGACGACCAACTCAACGTTCAGGGCTATCGGGTGGAGCCGGGCGAGATCGAGACGCGCCTGCTCCAGCACCCAGCGGTCCTCGAAGCCATCGTGGTCGCGAGGAGCGTCGATCAGTCGAGCGAGCTCCAGCTGGCCGCCTTCGTCCGCACGAGCGACGACGTGTCGCCGCGCTCGTTGCGGGACTTCGCGGCCGAGTCCCTGCCGAGGCACATGGTCCCCGCGATGATCGAGATCGTCGAGACCTACCCCGTCAATGCCACGGACAAGGTCGATCGCCAGCGCCTCGCGACGATGGCGCTCTCCACGTCGCGAGGCGCCCCACCTGTGAACGAGGGAGCGACCGAGCTCGAGCGTGCGATCCTCGACATCTTCTCGTCGGTGCTCGAAGCGGGAGAGGTCAGCCTCGACGACGACTTCTACGACCTCGGCGGCTCGTCGCTGCGGAGCCTGCGGCTCTTCATGCAGATCGACGATCGACTTGACGTGCGACTGCCGCTGTCGAGCATCGCCATCGCCTCGACGCCACGACAGCTCGCCGCGCTTGTCGAAGGGGCCCGTCTGCGCGATGCCGCCTCGGGTCCGGAACGTGGGGAGGAGCCGCACCACGAGTGGGAGCGACTCTTGAACGGGATCTGGACAGCGGCGCTCGGGCTGCATCACATCTCGAGAACCGACTCGTTCTTCGACCTCGGAGGCTCGCGATCCGACGCCCATCTGATGCTCGGCGAGCTCCGGGAGCTCTACGGCGCAGAGGTGTCGATCGCCGAGCTCGAGGCGCATCCTTCGATAAAGGAACTCGCGATCCACATCATGGGCAGCACTGAGCGCTCCGTGCTGGTGCCGCTCATGACGACCGGGGACCGCACGCCGATCTTCCTCGTCGCCGGCGCGGGCGGCCTTGCCATCTCGTTCCTGCCGCTTGCTCGACTGCTCGGCCCGGATCAGCCCACGTACGGTCTCCAGGCGCGGGGCATCGAGCGTCGAGCGCTTCCAGACCTCACCCTGCAGGGCTGCGCCCGCCGCTACGTCCGTGCGATCCGCGAGGTACAGCCCCACGGCCCCTACGTCATCGGTGGCTACTCCCTCGGCGGCGTGGTCGCCCTCAAGATGGCGCAGCGCCTTGAGGCCATGGGGGAGCACGTCGCGCTCCTCGCGATCTTCGACACCTATCTCTCCACCGCGATGATCGGGCGATCGAGGTCGCGGCGCGAGGAGCGGGCACTGCGACCACATGCCCTGCCGAAGGGTGCGCCCAGGCTCTCGACGGTCATCCACCTGCCGATCTGCGGCATCGTCCCGCTTCGGGGCACTGCCCAGTTCGAGGTCTTTGCTGGGTTGGGGGAGCTGCAGGGGATTTTCGCTCGACGCCTTGGACCCTGGGCTGGCCGCACCACGCTGTTCCTGTCCGACGACGAGGAGTCCAAGCACGTCGAGGCCTGCTGGGCAAAGGTGCTCGTCGGGGAGTGGTCGAGGGTCTGGGTGCCCGGGGAGCACCTCGGCATGCTCGAGCTCGCAAACGTCCGTGTCGCCGCGTCGATCCTTCGCTCACAGCTCCACGAGCCACTGGGCGACGACGAGCGCGTCGTGGCCGTCCTGGCAGACAGTCATTCGACCATGGGCGATCCGACGGCTGTCCGGGCGGACTGATGGCGGCGCCTCGCGATGACGAGTCGAACAGCGAGCAACGCCTCGACCTCGTCATGGTGCGTCCCGCGACCGCCGAGCACTGGGGCGAGATCTTCGCGATCTTCGCCCAAGTCGTCCAAGAGGGCCGAACGTACGCCTATCCCGAACATCTCTCCTCCAACGCAGCGAGGGCGCTTTGGATGGAGCATGAGCCCGGACGCACCGTCGTGGCCCTGATCGATGGCCGCGTCGTCGGCACCGCGAAGATGGGACCGAACCGGCCCGGTCGCGGTGCCCACGTGGCGACCGCGAGCTTCATGGTCACCGCGACTTCCGGCGCCGAGGGGTCGCAACGGCGCTCGGGACCGACGCCGTCGAGTGGTGCGGCGCGTCTGGGTACCGGGGCATCCAGTTCAACACGGTCGTCGAGACCAATGTCGGCGCCGTCGAGTTGTGGCGCAAGCTGGGCTTCGAGATCCTGGCGACCGTGCCCGGTGCCTACCTTGACGCGTCAGCCGGCTACGTCGGCCTGCACGTCATGTACCGCGCGCTGGCCTGACTCAGGCGTTCGAACCTGAGGCGTGCCGCACGACGGAAGCCCGGGAACCCGGGGCCATGGTGTCAAGCAGTGCCTCGAGCTCTTCGGGGGGCATGGGCCGGGCGAAGAAGAAGCCCTGCGCCATGTTGCAACGCTGGCGCTCAAGCTCGTGCAATTGGACCTCGAGCTCGACACCCTCGGCGATGAGCTCGAGGTCCAGCGTCTTTCCGAGGTCGATCAGCGAGTGGACGATCGCGGCGGCCTCGGGGGAGTCGTGGAGGTCCGCCACGAAGGACCGGTCGATCTTCAAGATATCGACGGGGATCTGACGCAGGTAGCTGAGCGAGGAGTAGCCGGTCCCGAAGTCATCGATCGCAAGCCGGACACCGAGGTCCTTGAGGGCCCGGAGCCGACCCGTTGCCGTGTCGGCGTCGCGCATGATGGTGGTCTCGGTGATCTCGAGGACGAGCGCGGACGGCTCGAAGCCGGTGTCGTCCAGGATCTGACGCACGTCTTCGAGCAGCTGCGCAGAGGAGAGCTGGCGAGCTGAGAGGTTCACCGCGAGCGACAGCCCGTGCTGTGCCAGGCGCCACTCGACCGCCTTCTCGCACGACCGTCGCAGGACGATCCGACCGATGTCGACGATCAGCCCGTTCTCCTCGGCCGCGACGATGAAGTCGGCGGGGGACAGCCGCCCTCGTTGCGGATGGTCCCACCGCACGAGCGCCTCGACACCGGTCATCGACCGAGTGCCCCGGATGTCGATGATGGGCTGGAAGTACACGACGAACTCGTCCTGCTCGATCGCGCGCTGGAGGTCGATGATGAGCTGGAGTCGGTCGTTGGCGAGCGTCTCCATCTGGGGCACGAACGAGACGACCTGGTTCTTCCCGGCCGCCTTTGCCTGGTACATCGCGATGTCCGCGTCGCGCACGAGGGTCTCAACACTGAGCTCGATGCCGCTCGCGACCCCGATGCTCGCGGTGACCGAGATGACCCGGCCGTCGATCTCGAAGGGCGCGCGGAGCACCTCATTGACGCGAAGGGCGAGCAGCTCGGCCGACGAGTCGGGGGACTTCGGGTGCACGAGCACCACGAACTCGTCACCGCCGAACCGACAGAGCAGGTCCTCGGCACGGAGCACGTTGCTCATACGCCTCGCCGCGGCGACCAAGAGCTCGTCGCCCCCATGGTGCCCGAGGCCGTCGTTGAAGGTCTTGAAGTTGTCGAGGTCGATGAACAGGACGCTGATCGCGAGCTGATCGCGACGGGCGAGCGACAAGAGGCGCTCGGCGCGGTCGATGAACAACGTCCTGTTCGGCAGTCCAGTCAGCGCATCGTGCAGGGACTGCTCCATGAGCTCGCTCTCGAGCTGCTTGCGCTCGGTGATGTCGCGCCCGTTGACGATGATGCCCGCGATCTCGGGGTTGAGCACGCAGTTGGTCGAGACGATCTCGAGGATCCGAACCTCCTGGCTGGTCGAGACGAATCGGACGGTGTCGGTGATGGTCGCACCCGGCATCCGGAGGAGCTCGAGGAACCGGCGGGTCACGCGGTCGGCGTCGTCAGGATGCAGGAACGAGATCGCGCTGGTCCCGATGGCATCTTCGATGGAGACGCCGAACAGCGCGGAGGCCGCTGGGTTCGCGTACGCCAGGAGCCCGTCTTTGTCGACGAGGACGAGCACGTCCGCGGAGTGCTCCGCGACGGTCGCCATCGCGGCAAAGAACCCCGAGGCGTCAGCCCCCTGCTCGCGGGACGCGTGCGGACGGCCACTGCCGCTGACGAGCTCGAGCGTCATCGATCCCGGTCGCTCGGCGAGTCGCGGTTCTCTCGGGCATCGCACAGCACGCGGCGACTGTGTCAAGACGAGGACACAGAGAGGTCGACGATGCCACAACGCGAGCACAAATGGACGCAGGCAAGTGTGGTGAGGGCCCGCGTAGCGGTGGGCGCCGTGCGTGGGGCCGCACGGGACGGCACCGCTAGCGGCACGCCTCCCGGGCCATCCGCAGCAGCTGTCGCTGCCCCGTGGCGCTCGTGACCTTCAGCCGCGAGAAGTCGGCCTCGCCGACAGGTCGAACGTCGGCGTAGACGTCGAGGCTGTCCTCATGGAAGTGCACAAATGCCCTCGAGCGGAGGTAAAAGACGCCGGGACGCTGCTCTTTGAGCGGTTGGAGGGCGCGCAGCGACTCGAGCAAGCCGGCGACACGGCCAAGCGCCTCGGGTCCGGCGTGCTTCATCGCGCGACCTCAGCGCGGGCGGACACCTAGAGCACCCCTATGAGGAGCGACCGCGGTGGGTGCGCCGCCGATCGACCTTGTCCTGTCGAACTGGACGCTCGTGAGCAGCCCGCACCGCTTCTGGGGCGCCTCCGCGGCGGCCCAGCGCGAGCGAGGCGCTGATCGTGCGGGGCATCGGGTCTCGCACAGCGTCGACGACGCGCACGGGATCTTCCCTCGAGTGTCCGCGGGCCACTGACGGACTCGCTGGGCTTTCCGGCCGGATCACGCTCTGCTACCGAGGCGCTGCTGGCTGGACGTTGCGAAACGCGACGTTGCGAGCCTCGTCGGGCTCGCGTGCCAGACCGAGGGCGCGCTCGCCGATGATGGTGCGCTGGATCTCGTCAGTGCCGCCCGCGATCGACGCCGCTGGCACCGACACGACGACCTCGGCGATCGTTCCGTCGAGCGGGGCGTCGTGACCCGTCAGCATGAGCGACGCGCCGCCCAGCATCGTGTGGACGCGAGCTGCTTCTCTCGCGAGATCACTGCTCGCGAGCTTGCCGATCGAGCCCTCGGGGCCAGGGGGGCGACCGAGTGCACGCGTCGCCGCTGCGCGCTCGTGGGTCAGGTGAGCGACGAGGTCGAGCGCCACCGCCCGCGCGATCGCCTGGCGGGCGAGAGGGTCGGTGTCCCGACCGGTCTGTCTCGCTCGAGCGACGAGCAGGTCGACCCGCCCTGCGCGCTGTGGGTACCACCGATAGGGCTCCGACGCGATTCGCGACTCTTCTGCTGCCTCTCGGCGCGCGCGACCGTGCGCCGTCGCGTCGGGCTGTGGCGCTGGCTGCGGGGCGACGCGGCGCTCGTAGGCGAGGGTCGTGAGCGCCACCTTCCAGCCGCCGTGGACGTCGCCAATGACGTGGTCCGCAGGGACGCGAGCTTCGTCGAAGAAGACCTCGTTGAACGACGAGTGGCCGTTCATCTGGCGCAGCGGTCTGACCTCGACGCCGGGCTGGCGCATGGGCATCGCGAAGCACGTGATCCCCTGGTGCTTCGGCACGTCCCAGTCACTACGAGCGAGCAGGAGCCCCATGCCAGCGTGGTGCGCTGACGTGGTCCAGACCTTCTGGCCGCTCACCGCCCACTCATCGCCGTCGAGCCGTGCCCGCGTCCTCAGGCCCGCGAGGTCCGAGCCCGCCGACGGCTCGCTGAAGAGCTGGCACCAGCTGAGCGCACCGGTCACTGTCGGGCGGATGAAGCGCTCCTTCACCAGGTTGTCGCCGTGCTCGAGGATCGTCGGCGCGACGAGGCGCATCCCAACGCCGTCAGGGAGGCCGACTACGCCAGCAGTCGCGAGCTCGCGCCGGACGAGCTCAGCAGCATCGCGCTGCAGGCCTCGACCGCACCACTCACTCGGCCAGTCCGGGCAGGCCCACCCAGCATCGGCCAGGCGCGTCCGCCACTCAACCACGCCGAGCTCGGGGTCCCAGTTCACCTCGAGCCACTCGTGGAGCTCGTCAGCCAGCGCCGCAAGGGGGTCGTCCCGCGGCGCCCTGGTCATCGTCCTTCGAACTGGGGCTCGCGGCGGTCCGCAGACGCGCTGAGTCCCTCTGCGAAGTCGGCGGTCGACCGCAGACGATGCTGCTCAGCCAGTTCTCGATCGGTCGCGTCGCGGAAGGCATCGGCGAGTCCCGCGCGCATGGTCTCGCGGATCGACCGGACGGCCAACGGCGCGGATCGGCCGATCTCCGCGGCGAGGTCATGGGCGGCCTCCCGCAGCGCGCCTTGAGCCACCACGCGATCGCACAGCCCCATCGTGCCCGCCTCGTCGCCGGTGATCCGTCGCCCGGTGTAGAGCAGCTCGAGGGCGCGCTGCTGCCCGACGATGCGTGGCAGCGTGACAGTGAGGCCGAAGCCATGGTGGAAGCCGAGCCGCGCGAAATTCGCGGCGAAGCGGGCCTCCGAGGACGCCACGCGGAAGTCCGCCGAGCAGGCCACACCGAGCCCGCCGCCGACGGCTGCGCCCTGGATCGCGGCGACGACAGGGGTCTGCGCCTCGAGCAGGCGCGCCGCGGCGCCGTAGAGCTCCTTCGCGCTCAGGAGCGGATCTTGGCCGGGCGACCCGACAGATCGGCCCGAGAAGTCAGCGCCTGCGCAGAAGTGCTTACCTTGCGAGCACAGCACGATCGCGCGGCACGAAGGGTCGCCGTCGAGTGCGAGGTACGCGTCAGCCAGCGAGTCGATCAGCGCGGTGTCGAAGAAGTTGCTGGGAGGTCGCTGGATCTCGACGTTGGCGACATGATTTGAGCCGAGCCGCACCTCGACATCGCCGAATCGGCCCCATGATCCGTCCGTGGTGGCTCCGCCGTCGAGCACGTCGGCAGGCTACGCCACCCTGGTCCCGGCCCGGCGGGGGCCAATCGATCGGAAGTCTGTCTCACGGTGGCTCGGCCGGACCGGTCACGACGCTCACCGGACCTGGACGAGCGGGCCGGTTTGACGCCCGCCGAAGACGGGAAGCTGATCAGGCCGGGGGAACGAGGGAGAGAAATGCCGAGCCGATCGGGCTGCCCCACCCGCTTGCCGCATCAAAGCCGGCTCGCGCCGACGAGTAGCCCGGCACGTCGTAGGTCCGGTTGTTGCCAACGGTCACGTCGTTGAAGTACGTGCCGGGCTCGGCCTTGCCGACCGAGTACAGCAGCGGCAGCACGAACCCGTACGTCGTCGAGTTGGCCTGGTTCGCGAGCGCCATGAGCGATGCAAAGGTTGGGGCAGCTGCGCTCGTCCCGCCAACGGGGATCCAGCCGTAGGCGATCGAGTAGATCATGTATCCGCTTGCAGGATCAGCATCGAACGCGAGATCCGGGACGGTGCGTCCTGCACCTGAGGCTCCGTGGATTGAGTGCTGGTACGACGGCGCCGCCCAGGCCGACGACACCCCGCCGCCGGTTCCCTCCACGTCGTTCGTGTCCCACACGACTTGGCTCGAAGGAGACGTGCCGATGCTCGGCGCGTCCGAGATGGTCGTGCCCCCGACGCCGGTGACGTAGGGCTGGCTGGCGGGGTCGTCGACTCCGATCGCACCTGCCAGCGGGTTCGTCCTCGTTGGACGGTAACCGAGGCAGTCCGATGCGCCGCTGTCACCCGCCGCGGCCGCCACCGTCTGGCCCTGCGCGGCCATCTCTTGGAACACGCCAGACTCTGCGGCAACAATTGTGGGATCCGCGTTCTCGCACAGCCCCCAGCTGGTGCTCACCACCTTGGCGGCGTCGTCCGCTGCGATGCGGTCATACGTGTCGACGACGCCGGCTTCTGAATTCGGCCCTTGGTACACGTTGATCGAGGCGTAGGGAGCAAGTGTCGCGACGATCTCGATGTCGAGGTCCGCCTCGACCTCCGCGTACGGGTTGATGCCGTTGCCCCCGTCGACGATGGTGCTCGAGATCGAGTCGTGCTTGCTGGTGCAGTCCTGGAAGTACTTGATGTCCGAGGGCAGGTAGTTCGTCAGCTCGAAGATCGCGACGGTCTGGCCCTGACCTTCGAATCCGTTCGCGGCGAACGCACCGAACTTGTAGGCGTCGCCGATCTCGCTGATCGTGAACGGGCCCGACGTCGGGTTCGTCCCCGCGCTCATCTGCGAGCATGTCGTCGTCCGGGGGCGCGCGCGCGGTGCGAACGTGTCCGAGGACCGGTAGCGCGGGACGTCGGTCAGCCCCACGACCGCCCGGACACTCGTCTCGAGCGTCGTTGGCAGGTGGATCGGCGCGACGGCGGCGTAGACGCGACGGCCCTTGTACGTGTAGGCGCGAATGGTGGTGCGAAGGAGCGTGTCGACGGCGCGGACGGTGCCCGCCGCGTGGACGAAGAGGTGGTCGGGCGAGGTCGCGACGGCGTGGAGCCCGTGAGCCCCGAGGTACGCCGCGACGTGAGCGATCGCCACCGGGGGGGCCCCGAAGCGGCTCGCGAACTCACCGCGACCGAGGTAGTGGTGATAGGTGGGCGACCCGGGGGTGGAGACCGCCGCGATGAATCGAGCGAGCGCAGCCTGGTTGGGAACGGGAAGATAGAAGGAGAGCCCGATCGTCAGGCCCGACGTCGACGCCGATCGTCCGAGGGCGACGGCGGCTGATGCGGTCCGCGCCGACGGGCGGGCATTCGGTGCCGCGCTCGATGCCGACGACGCGCTGACGGCGACGCCAGCGCAGAGGGCGACCACGGTCAGGAGCCTCGTGCTGACGCGTCGCACGGTGCCTCCTTACGCCTTCGCCGTCAGGTTGACGTCGGGATACGTCGTCGCTACGTCGACCATCACGGCGGGACCGAGCTGCTGGGGAGATTCGGAGGTGAACGTCGAACCTGCAGCCGCGATTCGCCACGTGCCCGGTGGGAGATCGATCGCGTAGCCGACCTTGAAAGAGCCGGTCTGTGGCGGGAAGATGTTCAAGAAGTTGTTCACGGCCTGCGAGATGCCACCGGCGCACGAGATGCTGAACTTCTCCGAGGACGGGCACGCCTGGATCCACAGCGCCCAGAGCTCGAAGCCGTTGTCGCCCGACACTGTCACGTTGCCCCAGAACGTGGGCACGTGGTAGGGGGCGGTGAGCGTGACGGAGCGGAACGACGCCGACGCCGGGCTCGTGACCGACGGCCCGATGACCACGTTGCCCGCGAGGTCGGTGTACACGAAGGCCGTCGACGCGACTCCGGTGATCCCGTAGAGCGTGAAGCCGCCGCCGAGCAGCTTGCTAGGACTCACGACGAACCCGCCGCTGCACTCGAGGCTGAACGACGCAGACGGGCAGACCTGGACGAACGAGAACGGCAGGACGTTGTCCCATCCGCTGGCGTTGGAAAGGTCAGGAAGTCCTGGAACCGACACGGTGCCACCGATCGTCTCGGCGACCGGGAGGATCGAGTAGTGCCTGGTGAGCGTCGGCACCGAGAGTCCCACGTCGAAGTTCGACCCGAGCTTGGTGAGCACGACCTGGGCGGCCGCAACCTGGGCGAACTGGTCGTCGGGGAACGGCGCTTCCACCTCTGCGTAGCTGACGTAGGTGCCGGCATCGAGGAAGGCGTCGAAGCTGGTCGACCCGACGAAGGGGTCCGCGAGTACGCCCACCGCCTCGGTGTTCGTGGCGACATCGACGATGCTGAGCGCAGCGAAGAAGCCCGGGTCGAGGAACTGCCCGCTGACCGACCCGGTGACACTCGGCTTCACGTAGCTGGACGACACGTTGGCGACCGCTCTGCTCGAGAGCGTGTTCAGCGACAACCGAGGACCTGTCACCGAGAAGTCCTTCGTGATCACGTCTTGTGGCGCGACCATGACGACGTTCGTCTTGGATGGCTCATAGACGTACCGCACCGTCCACCTGCCGGGCGTGGCATAGATGCCAATCTGCTGGGTGTTGAGGCCCTCGGTGATGCCGCAGTTGCCGTTCTGCTCGTAGAACCCGAGCTGGTCGGGGGTCACCGAAGAGGGGCAGACGATCGCGGCGAACAGGAACTGGTAGCCCTTCGGCGCCCCCCCGACGCGGAAGGTGGCAAGGATCTCAGGGGTGACGAACTTCATCGAGATCGCCCTCTTTACCGACTTGCGCGAGCCCTTCGCTGCGACAAGCACGCCCGCGCTCGACGGGTAGTACCCCGCATTGGAGACCCCGTTGAGCAGGATCATGCCAATGCGCCACCCGCTGGCACTGGCAGGGATCCGACCGAAGTTGTAGGTACCCTTCGAAGGCGAGCTCGGCTTGGACTGGGTGCTTGCCTCCCACGCAGGGTGGGCCTGGGTCCCGCAGAAGTAGCCGAACGTCGTCCTCCCCTGGCACGCGATGACGATCACGAACTCTGACGGGCTTCGCGGCTGGCCGACGACGTCGAAGGTCCCCGAGATCGCGACGCCCGCCAGGCGCGGTCGGTCGACTCGCGCCGCACGCGAACTCGGCGCACCTGTCTTCAGCAGATAGCGGTTCTTGAACGTCGCCACCGCGCCGAGGAACGACGGAGCGACGCCAGACGGCTGCGTGAGACCAGCGATCGGCGCCTTGATGCGCACGGCGCCCGACCTTTCACGCAGTGCCGAGCCGAACAGCTTGGTACCGAGGGCATGGCGCCCAGTGGTCGATGCGGCGTCGGCGGCGCTGCTCGTGGCGACCACGGTCGTCAACGCCAAGGCCACGACGGCCGCGATCGCAGTCTTCGAGCGTCCCGCCATCGCGACCCTCCCCGGGCGTGACACTAACAAGGCCGCGTGCGGTCCTGATCCCAGAGGAGCGTCATGCCGAGGTCGGTGCCGCGGCGATCGATACTCAGCGGATCGAGTCCGATGCACCGTGAATGCGCCCGGCAATTGCTCTTAGTCTTGCTCTCGATGTGCGCGCGGCCCGCAACCTCCGCCGGAGATCGGTATCTGGAGTCGATCTTCTGCATCGACGGCGAGGGCGAGGCGGTGCGACCCGGCCGACTTTCCCAGTGGATGGGTGTCTCGCCGCCGACTGTGACCGATGCCCTGCGCCGGATGGAGCGAGACGGCCTGGTCGTGATCTCAAGGGATCGCAGCGTGGAGCTGACGATGGCAGGCAGGGAGCGGGCGACGAGCATCGTGCGGCGGCACAGGATCCTCGAACGGTGGCTGACCGATGTTCTTGGACTCGACTGGGCGGTCGCCGACGAGGAGGCAGATCGCCTCAGCTCAGCGATGTCCGAGTTGGTGGTGGACCAGATCGACCTGTCGATGGGCAAGCCGGTCACGTGCCCTCACGGCAACCCGATCCCTGGCCGACTGCCCTCCTACGGGACGCTGGTGCCACTCGATACGGTCCCTCTGGAGACCCAGGTGCGGGTTCGACGGATCTCCGAGGTCGCCGAGCACGAGGCGCGGCCCCTGCTCAAGCGGCTCTCGAAGGTCGGTATCAAGGAGGGGTCCGACGTGGTCATCACAGCGCGCGACGGGGCGGACGGGGACCTCACGATCGTCGTCGACGACACGCCGTCGGCGCTGCCCGTCGAGGCCGCGAGGTGGATCTGGGTCAACGGTCTGACCTGACAGAACCGCGACGTTAACTGCCGCGGCACGCCTCGCAGCGTCCGGAGATCGCAGTGTGGTGCGGGTCCACGGCGAAGCCGTAGGTCTCCGCGGCGAGCGAGACGAGCGACCGGAACAGCGTGTCGGGGACGTCGATCGTGTCGCCGCACGACTGGCACACGAGGTGGCCGTGACCCCGACCCGCGAGGTGGTACGTGGCGGGGCCGTGTGCGCGGTGGGCGTGGGCGATCACGCCGAGCTCCTCGAGGTCCTCGAGGTTCCGATAGATCGTGGACAGGTGGACGTCGGGCGCCTCTGCGTGGACCACGGCTGCGAGCTCCTCGGCGGTCATGTGGTCGTCGCGCGCGAACAAGGCCGACACCAAGAGCCGCCGTGCGTGCGTCGATCGCCCGCCGTTGGCCCGCACGAGCGCCAGCACGTCCTCGACGGTCCTGACGTCGGGCACGGTCTCGGGCGCCCTCGTCGTTCGACCCACCGCCCAATCGTAGACCCCGGGCCTTGTCGCGATGACCTCGTTCTTGCGACTCATTTGCACTAGTGTCGCTCGAATCGTTCGGGGGAGGACCGTGGAGAGGCTCAGGCGGCGCACGCAGCGGGTCCGCGACTCGCTCTCGCCTCGAGAGTGGTCGCGAGTCAGCGGCATGGCCCTCACCGTCGTGATCCTCAACGTCCTCGGCTGGGGCATGCTCGCCCTCGCGCTGCACGCCCACGTCCGCCTCCCTAAGTCGGCGACCTTCGGCCTCGGGACCGGGGTGCTCGCCTACACGCTTGGGATGCGTCACGCGTTCGATGCCGACCACATCGCGGCGATCGACAACACGACTCGCAAGCTGGTGCACGATGGTCAGCGCCCGCTCGGTGTCGGCTACTTCTTCTCACTCGGCCACTCCTCGGTCGTGTTCGTCCTCGCGGTGCTCTTGAACTTCGGGTTCCGATGGCTGAATGGCTCGATCTCTGCAAGCGGCAGCTCGCTGCACGTGTGGACCGGCATCGTCGGCACCTCGGTGTCCGGCGCGTTCCTCTGGCTCATCGGGGTACTCAATCTGGTGGTGCTGATCTCGATTGTGCGAGTGGCGCGCGAGCTTCGGGCCGGTCGATTCGATGACGACGAGCTCGAGAAGCACCTGGCAGCGCGCGGCCTCATGAACCGGCTGCTCGGCGGATACGCGCGCCGCATCGACGCGCCATGGAAGATGTATCCCGTCGGCGTGCTGTTCGGGCTCGGTTTCGACACCGTGACCGAGGTGGCGCTGCTCGTGCTGGCAGGGTCGGCCGTGGTAGAGGGCCTGCCGTTCTATGCCGTCGTCTCGCTCCCGATCCTCTTCGCGGCCGGCATGTGCCTCCTCGACACGCTGGACGGCTGCTTTATGAACTTCGCCTACGACTGGGCGTTCGCCAAGCCGGTCCGAAAGCTGTACTACAACCTCACGATCACCGGGCTCTCCGTCGTCATCGCGATGTTCATCGGGACCGTCGAGCTCCTGGGCCTCTTCGCCCAGGAGACGAAGCTCACCGGGAGCTTCTGGACCACCGTCGAGGGCTTCAACCTCAATCGCGCCGGCTTCGTGATCGTGGGGCTGTTCGTCGTCACGTGGGTCGTCGCCTTGGGCATCTGGCACTTCGGCAAGATCGAGCACCGATGGGAGCTCGAGGCCGCGACCGCTCGCGAAGCCCGGCATGTCGAGCCAGCGGATCTCGAGCCCGCCGCCTGATCGTTGCTAGGGTCTCGAGGTTTCATTAGCCTAACCTAATGCTGCTGGCTGGCCGCGACCGAAGCGCTGTTCGAGCGTGATCCCGACCTTCGTCATCTTCCTTCGAGAGGGCATCGAGGCGTCGATGATCGTGGCGATCCTTCTCGCCTACCTGGACCGGGCAGGTCAGCGTCGCCACTTCCGCGACGTGTTCGCGGGGGTCGCGGTCGCCCTTGTGCTGGTCACCGCAGGCGGCGTGGCCGCCTTCGAGCTGATCCACCGCTACAGCGGCTCGCGGGTCCAGACGATATTCGAGACCGTGACGTACGTCATTGCGGCCGTCGTGCTCACCTACATGACGTTCTGGATGCAGCGGCACGCCCGGACGATCTCGCGCGAGCTCGAGGCGCGGAGCGAGCGGGCAATGTCTCGCGGCGCGAGGGTCGGCCTCGGACTCCTTGCGTTTCAGGCAGTCGGGAGAGAGGGCGTCGAGACCGCAGTCTTCACCCTCGCGATCGTGTTCGCGAGCTCGTCGCAGGCCGCGACGCACACCCACTCGCTGTGGCTCCTCGTGGGCGCGGCGGCCGGCACCGCAGTCGCGCTCGGGATCTCCTGGTGGATCTACAAGCTGGGTCACCGGATCAACCTCGGTCGCTTCTTCCGGGTGCTCGGCGCGATCCTCTTGGTCTTCGCCGCGGGGCTGATCGCCGACGCCACCGAGGGACTGCAGCAGCTGGGCTGGCTGCCCCAAGGTCACGTGCTGTGGAACACGAGCGGGTTGCTTTCTGAGTCCAGCACGATCGGGGACCTGTTCCACTCGCTGCTTGGCTACGCCGACCACCCGACCCTGCTCCAGGGCTTGGCCTGGGTCACCTACGTGCTCCTCGCGGTCGCTGGCTTCGTCTACGTGTCGCGCCGACCGCGACGGGCGAGTGCCCACCCGAGCTCGGGCAGCGCGTTGGACGGGGCCACGGGCTCCTGATGGGAGCGGAAGCGACGTGCTGAGTCGGGACTACCGCGGACGTGCGCGAGTCAGGACACGAGGCGCTCGAAGAGTCCGGCGATCTCGTCGGCGTCGAGCTCCATCGTCGCGTCGCCGACGGACAGCTCGCAGCGCTGCAGCGCGGGTCCTTCTGAGGCGAACGGGCGGGCAAAGGTCCAGACCTTGTCGGATCGAGCGATTGCCTTGGCGTTTGCGACCAGTCCGTCGAGCGTGACGGCCAGTCGCGCGTGCAGCATGGGGCTCTGAGGGGGGTCCGGGAGCACCTCGACCCTGTCTATGCCGCGCAGCGCACGTCCGATCGCCTTGGCGTGGCGGAAGTACGCGGGCATCCTCGGGAGCCGCGCAGCGAGCACCGTGAGCGCGGACGCGGCATAGGGCCACATCATGAACACCCGGCCCCCGTGCCGGGTCCGCCAGACCGAGAGCTCATCGATCACCTCACGGTCGCCCGCGACGCAGCAGCCGCCCAGTCCTCCGAGGCCCTTGTAGAACGAGACATAGACGGTGTCGAAGAGGCCCGCGACCTCGACGAGGGACTTGCGGTGCGCGCTCGAGTAGTACGCCGACGCCTCCCAGAGGCGGGCGCCATCGAGGTGGACGGCCGCGCCCCGGTCGCGCGCCCACCTCACCTGCTTGGTGAGCTCGGTCCAGGTCGGAAGCGTGCCGCCCAGGGCCCGCTGTGGCAGCTCGAGCAAGAGCGCGGCAATCGGCTGGTGCACGCCGCTGAGCGCGTCGAGCGTGAGCGGCTCCTCTCGTGGTCCGACCGGGATGCCAAAGAGCCCGTGCAGCCCCTGGTAGCCGCGCTCTTCGGCCCAGCCGTCGAGGTGGCACGTCGGGTGGAACGCGATGCTCCGGCTCGAGCGGCGGTCCGCGTGCACGCGCAGCACGGCCTGCTGTGCCATCGTCCCGGTGGGGACGAACAGCGCCGCCTCCTTGCCGAGCCGCCTGGCGACATCGGCCTCGAGCTCGGCGACGGCGCCGCCGACGCCGTAGTAGTCGACCTCGGTGTCAGCGGGGATCGAGTCGAGCAATGTCCCAGCACGTCGGGGCCCATCACCAGCGAGGAAGCGAGTGCAAGATCGCCCGAGCTCTTCGAGCTCGAGGTCCCGGGAGATCGGCGGGCGCGACGCCGCCGGGGAGGCACGTCGCCCCGCCGCTCGTGCTGCCATGGCCAAGACGCTACGCGAGCGGCGCCGGCGTCAGCTCGAGAACCGCAGTCCGTCGAAGCCGCCGTCTGACCGCCACTGCTCGATGTACTCGAAGTAGGCGACCGCGCCGAGCGGGTAGCCCCGCCACGAGTCGCTGTCGCCCTCGCTCGGGCGGCCCTCGTTGTTGTAGTAGCCCGGGGTGCAGTCCGCCGAGCCGAGGAACGTCACGCCCGAGCGCAAGAGCGCCATCCACTCGTCCTCCGCCTGCTCGGTGACCTCGACTCGCGTGAATCCGCCCGCAGCGGCGTGCGACACGACCGAGGCGATGGTGATCGCGGACTCGCTCAGGTTGTGCGGCACGTTGGAGATCAGGTTCGCGCCCTGGGTGAGCTGTACGAAGAAGGCGTTCGGGAACCCGTGCGCGTGGATCCCGTGCTTGGTGCGCATGCCGCCTGCCCAGTGCGCCGAGAGCGTCCGCCCGTTGCGTCCGACGACGTCGAAACCGGCTCGCCGCCAGTAGGGGGTACCCACCTCAAAGCCCGACGCGAAGATGATGCAGTCCACGTCGTAGTGCTGCCCCGCGACGACCACGCCGAGCTCGTCGATTCGCTCGACGCCCGACCCGTCGGTGTCGACCAGGTGCGTCCGGGGCTCGTTGAAGGCCTGGAGGTACTCGTCGTGGAAGCACGGACGCTTGCAGAGCTGGCGGTACCAGGCCTTCAGGCCGGCAGCCGTCGCAGGGTCCTCGACGATCGCGTCGACCCTCGCTCGGATCTCATCCATCTTCTCGAAGTCGGACTCCTCGAAGGCGTCCATCATCCGCTCGGCGGTCATCTCGCCCTCAGGGATCGACATGATCCGCCGCCGGATCCGCTGGGCGAGGTCGGTCCAACCGTCTTGGACCAGGTCCTCGTCGGGCATCCGGCCGGTCTGGGTCGCCGCGAAGTTCTCCATCCAGCGCCGCTGCCATCCCTCCGACGCCAGCTGCTTGAACCACTCGGGATCGGTAGGGGCGTTGTTGCGCACGTCAACCGACGACGGAGTGCGCTGGAAGACGTAGAGCTCGCGGCACGCGCCTGCCAGGTGGGGCACGCACTGCACCGAGGTCGCGCCTGTGCCGATGATCGCGACCCGCTTGTCTTTCAGGCGGTCCATCGGCTCGCCGAGCGGCGAGCCACCGGTGTAGTCGTAGTCCCACCGGCTCGTGTGGAACGAGTGGCCCTGGAACGACTCGATGCCCGGGGTGCCGGGCAGCTTCGGCACGTGGAGCGGCCCGGTGCCAAGCACCACGTACTGCGTCGTGAACTCGTCGCCCCGGCTCGTGGTCACGGTCCACCTCGCGGCCAGGTCGTCCCAGCGCAGAGCCGTGACCTCGGTGTGGAAGAGGGCGTCGTCGTAGAGGTCGTAGGTCTCGGCGATCCGCCGGCAGTGCTCAAGGATCTCGGGGCCGTGCGCGTACTTCTCGCTCGGCATGTGCGAGGTCTCCTCGAGGAGCGGCATGTAGACGAATGACGCGGTGTCGCACTGCGCGCCGGGATAGCGGTTCCAGTACCAGGTGCCGCCGACGTCGCCTGCCTTGTCGACGAGCCGGACGCGGCTTGTCCCGATCTCTTTCAGGCGGGCCGCGGTGAGCAGCCCGGCGAAGCCGGCGCCGACGACCGTGACGGTCACGTGGTCGAGTCTTGGGGCCCGATCGGCGACGGGCGTGTACGGGTCGTCGAGGTAGTGCGAGAGATGGCCTGCAAGGCGGACGTACTGGTCGTTGCCGTCTGGGCGCAGCCGCTTGAGGCGCTCCGCCGCGTACTTCTCCTTCAGGGTGTCGATGTCGACCTGAGCCATGTCGTGACCTGCGTTCGCTGCGGGCGCCACATCTAACCAGACTCGCGTCGCTCCACCCCGCGTCCGATGCGGCCGTGCGGCGTGGCGAGCGCCAGCGCTCGAGCCCGTCAGCGGGTGCGGACGCGCTCGGCAGGGATGAGGAGGACCGAGGCGGCGACGCCGAGGACGAGGCCCGCGTAGCACAGGAAGCTCCCGGCACCGAGCGTGGTCAAGGCGCCCGCGACGCCGCCGAACGCCCCGTGCCACACGTCGACGATCTCCAGGCCGACGACCATCGTCGGGATGAACGGCATGCAGACGTTGGGGTGCCAGGGACAGAACAGCGTTGCCACGCCGAAGACCGCGAGCAGGCACGCGCCGAGCAGGATGATCGGGCCGAACCAGGTCCACGAGGCCCCGGCGCCGAACTGGAAGGCATCGAGGCTGATCACCGCGCCCGTGGGCCGCACGTACGAGACCCACGGCGACAGCGAGCCCTGCGCGAGCGCAGCTGCGGCGAGCAGCATCAGGGCGCCGGCTGACCGGAAGAGCCGCGTGTCCCTCGACAGGGCGGTGCCGGCAGCGGTCGTGGTGGTGGGCCAGCTCGCAGGCGATCCGGGACGGGTGACAGTCGTGATTGCGCCATCATGCCCCAAATGCGAGGACGCACTTCGGACCAACTCCGACGACGACACGGCCGCCGGCACGCTGGGCGTGCGGCGACGACAGCCCACCCGGCTTGCCGCCCGCGTGCCGGTACGCTCAGCGCGGTGGGGACCTAGTGCTCGACACCGATGTCCTCGTCATCTGGCTTGATCTCGTCGACCATGCTGACCTCGACGCTCTGCTCGCGACGCTGTCCGGCGACGAGCGAGCGCGCGTTGCACGCCTCGCCTCGACCGAGTTGCGCCGACGAGCGGTCGTCCGCCTCGCACGGCGGCGCGAGGTGCTCGGCGAGCTGCTGGAGGTGAGCCCATCGGCGGTAGAGCTCGCGACCGATGCGAGCGGCCGACTGGCGGTGCAAGGGTCCCATGGGCGCCATGCCGTGAGCTCGTCGTCGAGCGGCGACGTCGGCCTCCTCGTGGTCGCGGCGGGACGAGAGATCGGCGTGGACGTCGAGTCGGTGAGCGAGGTGGTCGACTCCCCGCGGTTCATGGCTCGAGTCGCCACCTCCCGCGAGGCGGCGGCGCTCGCTGAGCTTGACGACGCGGCGCGTCCCGGAGCTCTGGCACGTCTCTGGACGAGGAAGGAGGCGTACCTGAAGGCGACAGGCGAGGGGATCGGCAACGGCGTGGTGCACGTCGAGGTGCCGCTTGAAGAGGGACTCTGGGCAGCGCCCTGGGAGCCGGTGCGCGACGGAACGACGTGGCTGCTCTACGACCTTGTCTGCCCGACCCCGGACCTCGCCGCTGCCCTCGTCGTCGTGCCGGACGGCACCCACCTTCTCGAGCTCGTCATCGAGCGGCGCTGACTTGGTCCAAGCCGGGCTAGGGGTACCCGCGTGCGATCAGCCGCCCCCGAGCGCGGCGGTCACGAGGACGCCGATGTTGGCACCCCACTGGTGCGAGCCGCCGGCGATCGTGTCCAGCGTCACGGTCGCGCCGCCCCGGCACGAGGCGTAGTCGACGCTCGTGCCCGCCACGAGGGCCGAGCCAGAACAGTGATCGAGTGCTGCCCACCGCGCAGCCGACGCGGGTGCCGACAGCACGGTCGTGCCGCCCCCGATGCCGTGGAACGGGCCACCGCCATAGGGGATGACGCTGTCGGCGGTGCCGTGGATCTCGTACACCGAGACCGGTCGAGACGGCGCGCAGTTCGCCGAGACCGAGACCGGCAGCTCGCCCTCGACGGGCACGATCAAGATGAGCTGCTGGGCGAGCCTGCAGCCGAGGTACTCCACCATCAGGGCCCCGTTGGAGAAGCCCGCCGCCACAATGCGCTGATGGTCGAACGTCACCAGCGTCTCGATCTTGGCGATGACCGCCGAGGTGAAGGCGACATCGTTGACGTGCGCCTGCTCGGCGGGGGTGTGGCCCGCGCCCTCGTTCCAGGTGTCGGCGTAGCCTTGGAGGAACGCGACCACCTCGCCGTGCTGGTCGGCGACCTTCTCGAAGTCAGTGCCCCCCGCGGTGCTCAGGTCCGAGTCCCCCGCGCCGTGGAACACGAGGATGAGGGGGCGGTTCGTGACCGCGGGCGCCGGGGGGAGGTGAAGGATGAAGGACCTCGAGAGGCCGTCGACGGTGATGCCCACGACGTGGTCCCCGGGGGTCATCGTGCGAGGTGTCGCGGTGGTGCCGGTCGTGTTCGTCGCGGGCGGGTTCGATGTGCTCGCGCCCCCGCAAGCGCTGAGGAGCGACATTGCGAGCGCCGCGGCACCGACGGCTGCGGCGATACCGCGGCGCTGCATGCTACGGGCCGATGATGCGCAGCGTTGCCGATATCTGCTCGCTCACCTTGCGCAGACCGTCGTGGTCGTCGGCGGTGCCGAAGACCGAGAGCACGTGGCCGTGGTTCCCCTCGCGCCAGTCGATCGTCTGCCCCGGTCCTCGACGGAGCACCACCTCGTCCACGCCGGGCAGACCACGCAGCTCGTCAATCCCCTCGATCGCGGTCACGACTCGGACCTCCTGTGGGGCATGCACATAGAATAAGAAGGCAAGCCGCGGGCACGCCCGAAGGCCCTCGCAAGCGACAGCCTCTCCTAGCGCGAGCCGCATCGCGAGGGTCAGGAACCGCACGTCGGTGACGGCTGCCAGGAGCTCGGGGACGCCGCCTCCGATCCGTCCGTTCACCTCGATCACCACTGGCCCGTCGTCGGTCAGCTTGATCTCGGTGTGGAGGCAGCCGATCTCGACGCCGACTGCCGCTGCCGCCAGCGCCGCGACCTGCAGGACCTCGCCGTGCAAGGTGGCATCGAGGGCGCTCGGGATGAAAAAGCCGGTCTCTCTGAAGGGAAACGCCGGCGGCATCCGGCCGGTTACCGCGAGATGGCAGACCTTGCCGTTGCTGACGAAGCTCTCTACGGAGACGTAGCCCGCGAATCCCTCGCCACCTAGGGCGTCCGACGCGTCGGGGATGAACTCTTCGAGGACGAACTCCCTCCCTGGAGCGCTCTCGGCGCGAAGCGCCGCGACGTGGGACCGGAGCTCGTCGAGCGACGCGACGGGCAGCGTGTCACGGCTCGCCTCGCCCTGTCGGGGCTTGAGCACCGCAGGGAAGTGACAGTCCTCCCCAAGCCCGTCGATCGCATCGTCAGCTGCGTCGAGCGCGACGACCCAGCTTCGAGGGACGGCCAGGCCGCCCTCTTTGAGCGCGGCGCGCTGGGTGTGCTTGTCGGTGAGCCGCAGCGCGCACGCGGGCGTGTGAAACGCGAGCTCGAGTCGCTCGGCGAGGTCGGCGGTGATGCGGAGCGCGTCGTCGGCCAGTGCCACGATGCCCTGTGGCTCGTGGCTGGCGATGGCAACGGCGGCACCATCGAGCGACAGGCCACCGATGTCGACGATCGTGCCGAGCCTCGCGAGCAGCCGCGACAGCTCGCGCACCTCGGGCCTCGAGGCGTCGACGACCCAGAGCAGCTCGCAGAGCCCGCTCGCGGCCTCATAGAGGGCGAGCGTGGCAAACGACGTGGGCTCAAAGACGTAGGCGAGTTTGGGGAGCGGGCTCGAGGCGCCCTCCGAGCCGACCATCGCGACGCTCAGATCTGCTTGCGAGCCAAGAGCAGTTGCGCGTTGTCGCTGAGGTAGCGGTCGTTGCTCACCATGATGAGCCCGCCGTGGGCGTCGCGGATGATCCGATCGAGCGAGTACTCCGAGTCCCGCTTGTAGCCCGAGATGCCGCAGATGCCGAGCGCCGCGGTCGACGTCCTCACTCCGAGCATGGACGTCGACACCTTGAGGTTGCGCAGCGCGATCGTGAAGCCGGCGTTCTCGAGGTCCCCCTTCGCCTCGAGCCAGCTGAAGCGCAGGGCGTGGGCGACGAGCAGGCTCCGGCCCTCCTCGAGGTCGGCGGCGATCTCGGCGAGGCGAATCGCCGACGGCGGCGTGGAGCCGACGGAGCGTCGTGCCGCCGCACGCACGTAGGCGTGGGCCTTGGCGGCCGCGGCTTCGGCAAGCCCGACCCAGACCGCGCTCAACAGGAGCTGGCGCGCCTGGCCGCTGCCTTCGTTGGCGATCACCGCGAAGGGCACGGGGAAGACGAGCTCGGGGTCGGCCCGCACCGTGAGGCGGAAGCTCCTCGAGCAGGTTCCGCGCAACCCGAGGGTGTCCCATTCCGAGGTGGGCTCGAGGTCGAAGTTACCGCGGCGCGCGGCGAGGAAGACTTGGTCTGTCTCGGCGGCCTCGGGGGCGCGGCGGGCGGTCGTCATGATCACGTCCGCGTTCTCGCCGTAGGAGATTGCAAGCGCGTGCTTTTCGAGCGTCCATGGCGTCGCCGACGTGTCGAGCGCGCAGATGCTGCGCCCAACATCGCCGCCGATGCCGACCTCGCTGTTGGCATTCGCGAGCAGCAGTCCCTCCGAGCTGATATCGCGCCCGAGGGTACGCAGTCCGTCAGTAGCACCGTGGCGCGAGATGTTGTACACCTCGATGCAGTGCATCGCGAGCACGAGCGCGCTCGACGCGCAGTGCGTCGCGAGCGCCCGCACCGCACCAACCATGTCGACGAGCGTCGCGCCTCCACCGTCGAGCTCCTTCGGCAAGAGCGCTGACAGCAGCTTCTCGGAGCGAATCGCCGCGACGGCCTCGGCCGGGAATCGCGCAAGCCGATCGACATCATCGGCGACGGGGGCCGCGACCTCGGCGCCGATGCGCCAGGCGACCTGCTCCCACTCGCCCGCTGCGTCCGCGGGCGCGCCAAGTCCATTGTTCAACTCGAATGTCATGTCGGCTCCTTGTCTCCCGGGCCCGGCGCAGCAGCCGCAGTGCTTCCAACGAAGTGGTCCCTGACGCGACGGTCCAGCAGCTCCACGGTGGCCGCCCTGCCTCCAGCGGCGAGCATGCTGTGGTCGAGGCCCGGAACGAAGGTGACCTCGTAGCCCCGCGGTGCGACCAGGCGCTTGCTGAAAAAGCGATCGAGCCGACGCGTCTTCGGATACGGGGAGAGGTCCTCGGCGCTCGCCAGGACGAGCATGTCCGTGTCAGTCGCCGCGAGTCGGGACAGCACATCGGTCGAGAACACGGTCGGCATTATGACGCGGCACGCCCGCCACAGGACAACCGCAATCCAACGGAGCCGCAGGGCGACTTCCTTCAGCTGTGCTCCGAGCAGTCGGACAGGCGCGAGGCGCGACGCAGCGAGCCGACACGAGCCGTGCAGGAAGTCGATGCCAACAGGCGGGTTGATGACGTAGACGCCCCTCGGGCGCACCGACAGCCCGGCTTCGACCGCGAGGAACGCGCCCGAGCACAGGCCGATGTACACAGAGTCCGACGGCCGATCGGGCCGCAGCGCGCGCGCCACCTCGCCGAGGTCATCGAGCCAGTGCTGGTCGTAGATGTGGGCAGAACGCCCTCCGGGCAGCATCGGGCTGTCGCCGATGCCCGTGAGGTCGAAGCGGACGCACTGGAGCCCGAGCGCCGCCCATCGCCGCGACAGCTCGACCCAGAGGCGCGAAGGACCGGTGTGCTCGTCGGTCGAGACGTTGAGGAAGAGGACGAGCGGCCCGTCGTAGGCGGTCAGCGGCTCGGTAACGATGCCGAAGAGCCGCCTTTCGCCGAGCTCGACGAAGCGCTCGTGCACGACCGCACCGCCAGGCGCACTGGCCATGGTCACCGCCGCAGCGTCAGCTGGCAACCGGAACGGCGCGGCCGGTGCGTGCTCGGCGCCGAGCCAGTCGATGAGCTCGTCGACGGTCTTCTCCGGTAGCTCGGCATGGAGCGGATCGACGCCGACCAGTGCCTGCTGCTCGGAGGTGAGTGCCCAGTCGACCTTCTCCTTGCTCAGTCGCTCCTGCAGCTTGTCGGGGATGGAGCGGTCGTCCCTGGTGATCACCAGGATTCGATCGGCGAGGGGAGTCCGCTCGAGCTTGGTGAGGCTGAGGTGCCGGATCTCGCTCACCGTCCTAGGGGAAAAGACGAACTCGGAGGTCTCGACGGAGCCGTCGGACTCGATGCTCACGTCCTCGCGACGCAGGGACTCGAGTGCGCTGAGCTCGCGAAGGTAGTTGCGACCCGATGCGCACGGGTCCCACAAGACGAGCGACGTCAGGCCGAGGTCGTGGGCATCCACCGCTGCACCGACGATCGTGGCGCCGAGTCGCATGCCGACCGCCGAGATCGTCGTCAGGCCGAGCCCGCGAAGGAACTCGGCAGCGTGCTCCACGCTTGCGACCCAGGCCTCGTCCCTGGCGGGTTCGTCGAGCATCCCGCTCGAGTCGCCGGTGCCGTCGTAGTCGAAACGGAGCGCCACCATGCCGCGGCGGGCCATGCGGCAAGAAGCGAGGCGAAGTGCGCGGCGCGCTGCGCGCGACTCGCGCCCGATCGGGGGCGCGAGCAGCACGCCCTGGCTCGCGACGCCGCTCGTGGGAGCGGTCAGCCAACCGCAGAGCGGTCGGTCCGAGGGGCCGAACCAGACGGGCCGCTCAAGCAGCGACGCGACCGTCGAGAGTGTCACGTCGCGGCGCGTGCGCCCGCGTCGAGCCCGGCCGTCAGTCGGCGACGCACGTCCGCCGGCCACATCTCGACCTCAAGGCCGTGGCGCAGCAGCAGTGCGAGTGATATGCGATCGAGGCCGAATGCGAAGCATGCGGAGTGCGCGACGTCCCCGTTTGCGCGCAAGCCGAACGCGGACCCGAAGTGGTCCTCGTGGTAGTTGCCCGAACTGATCGCGCCCGGTGCGGGCGACGAGATCGGCGCGATGAGCTCGTACTTCAGCTCTTTTGTCCGCTGGTTTGACGCAAGTAGCCGACCGCTGCGCCCGAAGAACGGGTCGTTCGCTGGCACGACGTCCACGGCGAGACCGAGGTCCTCGAGGAGCCCGGTCGCGCGGCTGATCCATGCCTGACGGTGCGCCTCGGCGCCGCTCGGCGTGCCGACGTACACGAACTCGTGCATGCGGAACGACTGCATCCGAGCGGGGTCGGGGCTCGGCTCGTGGCGGAAGCACCAGGCGTGCACCTCGTAACGGCGGCCCTCATCGGGAAGCGAGGTGCCTGCGAGCATCGGATACAGGCCGTGGCAGGCCGCGGAGCACAGCGCGACGTCCGTCGGGGTCATGCGCGACGCCCAGTCGCCGCCACCTTCTGTCTCATCGAGGAACGCGGCGACCTCCCGCTCCGTGCCGGCAAAGCTCGAGATGAGGCCCATCAGGTTCGGAAACGACGAGACGTAGCCGCTGATCTCAAGTGTCGAGCGTGCCTGGACCGGCGGGAGGGACAGCTGCAGAAAGGACTCCTCGTGCGCGGGTGCCGACACATAGGCCTGCACCCCTCGGACGATCGACTCGTAGCGAAAGGAGCGGTGGTAGACGCCGGGCACGCCGCCGTCGACGAGCAGCCCCGCCGCCAGCAGCTCGGCTCGGAAGTCCTCTGGCGTGCTCACCTCGATTCGGCCTTCAACGTGGCAGGGGTGGCCAGCGACTCGAGCGCCTCTCGGATGGCCGCGATCGAGCGGAACGTGCCCCGCTTGAGGAGCGAGTCAGGGAACTCGACGTCGAAGGCGTCTTCGAGTGCCAGCATCACGTTGACGCTCGCATGCGAGGAGAGCCCTCGCTCGTACAGGTCGTCGTCGGCTTTGAGCTGTGACGGCGTCGATGGAAGACGGCCGTGCGCCTCCAACACCTGTCTAATCGTGCCGTCGAGATCGCTCATCGTGTGGACCCTAACGAAGCCGTGGAAGCAGTCACAATAGGCCGCCTCTCGCTCGCGCCAGCTTTGTCGAGTTGCTCGACGACCTGCTGGCTGCTTCCGATTGGTGCGTCGTTCTAGAGGGCCACCACGCCGTCGACGTTGCGGAGATCGTGGCATCAGCGGACCGCACGAGTGACGCGAGGTGCGAGTCGGACAGAGGCCGCGCGCGTAGCGGCACCGTCGTGTTCGTCTTGATCCTCGTTGCGCACATGCGGCCTCCGACGGCAACGCTACGAATGACCATGTCAACGGACGGCCAACGTTCGGCCAACAGTTGACCGGGATCTGTCCGAATGTCGTTCTCAGTGGGCCGGCGATGCGTTTGTCGATGCGTCTGCACGGCCCGATCGCATCGGCGCGAGGCGCTCGGCGACCGTGCCAATGACGATCACCGCAGGTGCCACAAGGTCCAGCTCGCCGAGCTCGGCCAGGGTCGACGCGACGCGGCGCTCGTGTGGCGTCGTGCCGCGCTCGATGGCCGCCACGGGCGTGCTTGGCGAGAGCCCCGCTTCGAGAAGTCGCTCGGCGATGCGCCCGCGGCTCGCAACCGCCATGAGGAGCACCAGCGTGCCGTCGGCGTTCGCGAGATGCGCCCACTTGTCGCCTGCGTCGTCCGCGCTGTGACCAGCGACGACGGTGACTGACGAGGCGACACCTCGAACGGTCGCGGGGATGCCGGCCAGCGCCGGCACCGCGAGCGCCGAGGTGACACCGGGCACGACCTCGACGTTGATCCCTGCTGCGACCAGCGCGTCGTGCTCTTCTGCGCCACGTCCGAAGAGGTAGGGGTCGCCGCCTTTCAGGCGCACGACGAGCGTCCCGGCGCGCCCGTGCTCGACGAGCAGCTCGTTGATCGTCGCCTGCTGCTGCGACGACGTGCCGTCATGGGCCGTCTTGCCGACGTCGATCACGACGGCTTCGGGCCGGATGTGGCCAAGGACGCGCCGATCGACGAGACGGTCCACGACGACCACTTCTGCGGCAGCGAGCAATCGCGCGCCCCGCACCGTGAGCAGTTCAGGGTCACCGGGCCCCGCGCCGACGAGGTAGACAGTCATGAGAGGCGCTCGAGCACGAAGCGGCGAGCCTCGGCGTGCTTGCCGTCCGCGATCAATTCGAACAGCGCCGGCCCGATGGCAGCTTCCCAGTCGAGGCCTTCGGTCGACGTGCCCTGGGTGTGCAGCTCGGATCGCACGTCACCCAGGAGCATGGCGACGTCGCCGAGGTGTGCCTCGAGCTGAGCCTCAAGGCGCCGGCGCAGGTAGCTCGCAAGTCCCGGCGAGGCGCCGGACGTCGAGATCGAGACGAGGACGGGGTCGCGTCGCACGACCGCGGTGAGGAAGAACGAGCAGTTCGCCGGGTCGTCAGCGCTGTTGACAAAGAGCCCACGAGCGGTTGCGTCCGTGCTGACAGCCTGATCGACCTCGGGAACGCCTGTCGCGGTGAACACGAGCGCCACGTCGGCGAGGTCAGCTGACTCGTACGACTTCTGCCGCCAGGTGATGCCCCGCGCGTCCACCCGGGCTCCGAGCGCGTCGCTTACCCCGGGGGCGACCACTGTCACCTCGGCGCGCGCGAGGAGGAGCGAGTCGACCTTGCGCGCCGCGAGCTCGCCGCCGCCGACGACCAAGCACCGACGGTCCTCGACCAGGAGGCCAACGGGGAGCACTGCAGGAGGTCTCATCTGTTACGCGCCGCCTTCAATGGGTAACGGCCTGCCGACCGAATCATGACCAAAGTAGTCAACTATGGTGTTTTTGTGCCGACGCGAGCCCGTCCAGGGGCAACGGACTTCCCCGAATGCCGTGCTGCAGGCACGTCTCGAGGGCCCCAGCGCGTGGCAGCGGGCTGATGACCACGGACCGAACCAGCCGCGACGACCCGTACGGGCTCGGGCTTGGCGGCCCGCACCAGCGCGGGGTGCCGTTCGTCGCTCCGTACCGCAAGGTCAACAAGCTGAGCGACCACGAGCTCCTGAAGCTCCGTCGGCACCCCTTCGAGGTGGCCGAGGCGATCATCTCGACGTACGCGGTCCAAGGCGTTGACGCACTCAACGCGGTGCCCGGCGAGGTGGAGCGGCTCAAGTGGGTGGGCGTCTACCCCCAGCGACAGGGCGGCGACGCGTTCATGATGCGCATCAAGGTGCCTGGGGGCGTCCTCACCGCGCCACAGGCGCGCGAGATCGGGCTCGCGGCGAGCGCCTTTTGCGAAGGACCCACCGAGCACCCGTTGTTCGGCAACAACTATGCGGACCTGACGACACGTCAGGCCATCCAGCTGCACTGGCTGCACCTTGCCGACATCCCGAGGATCTGGAAGCGCTTCGCGCGAGTCGGACTCACCTCGGTCCAGGCTTGCGGGGACTGCGCCCGCAACGTGACGAGCTGTGCGATCAGTGGCGTGGATCCCCACGAGGTCGTCGATTCGCTGCGCGCTGCGCGGGAGATCTCGGACTTCTTCACCGGCAACCGCACGTACTCGAACCTGCCGCGCAAGTTCAAGATCGCCGTCTCGGGCTGCACGGAGAACTGCGCGCGCGTCGAGATCAACGACATCGGGCTGTGGCCTGCGAGCCTCGGCGCCGAGACGGGCTTCAACGTGCTCGCCGGTGGCGGTCTCTCCGACGGCGAGCGGCTGGCGAGCGACCTCGACCTGTTCATCGCGGGGGACCAGGCAGTCGAGCTGTGCCGCGCGACCGCCCAGCTCTTCGGCGAGCTCGGGAATCGCGAGAACCGCGGACTTGCCCGAATGCGCTATCTCGTCGAGGAACTCGGTGCAGAGGAGTTCCGCCGCGAGCTCGTCGCGCGGCTCGCCTTCACGCCCCGCAACGCAGGGACCTCGCTCACCACAGGCTTTCGTCGCGACCATGTGGGCGTGCACCCCCAGCGCGACGCGGGCCTCGTGTACGTCGGATGCGTCGTCCCGGTCGGCAGGCTCCGCGGCAGCGACCTGGTCGACGCCGCACGACTGGCAGAGCATTATGGCGACGGCACGGTGCGGATCGGGGTCGACCAGAACTTCACGTTCTCGGGCGTGGCCGAAGGTCGCGTCGATGAGCTGCTGGGCGAGGACCTCGTGACCCGCTACTCGCCAAGCTCGGGACCGTTCACTCGCGGGGTCGTCGCGTGCACCGGCAACGAGTTCTGCCGGTACGCGATCACCGAGACCAAGGAGCGAGCGGTCCGGCTCGCGCGCCGGCTCGATGCGCGGCTCGGGGAGCTCTCGCCCGACAGCCCGCTGCGCCGCACCCCGCTACGCATTCATATGTCGGGCTGCTCGGCGTCGTGCTCCCAGCCTCAGATCGCCGATGTCGGGCTGCGGGGCGCGGTCCACAAGGGGGACGGCGCGTTGACCGAGGCCTACGACGTGGGTCTCGGCGGCGCGCTCGGCTTTGAGGCCGGCTTCATCGACTGGGTCGAGGGCGCGGTGTCGGTCGACGCGCTCGATGCGGCGATCCTGCGCACGGTCCTCGCCTACGACACCCAGCGCGACCCCGACGAGACCTTCACGTCCTGGAGCCGCCGCGTGCCGCTCCCGGTGCTCCGCAATGTCGTCACCGGCGGTGCCTCATGAAGGGCTACCGGCTGAGAGACCAGATGAACTCGATCGAAGAGCCGCCGCTCAAGACGTGGTTCTGGGAGCTTGAAGCCGCGGTCATCGAGGCTGACCGGTGCGTGAAGTGCGGGATCTGCGTGGCGGTCTGCCCCTCGAACTCGATCGGCGTTCAAGCGCTCACCGACGTCCCCGAGCTCGTGAAGATGTGCACCGGGTGCTCCCTGTGCTGGGACTTCTGCCCACGCGCGGGTCTGCGCTACGAGACGACCTGGCACGACGAGCAGGACGACGACGACCAGGACGCCGCCTTCGGGTCAGACTCAGGCTGGAAGATCACGGGCGACGACGACGGCGGCGACCTCGGGCTCGGCCAGGTCATCGACACCTACGCGGTGCGGGCGTCGAGGTCGGTCGAGGGGACACAGGACGGCGGGGCGGTCTCGGCGATCCTCTCGAGCCTGCTCTCTGCTGGCGCGATCGACGGCGCGCTCGTGTCCAAGCCCTCCGATGACCCCGACGAGTCGTGGAAGGGCGTGGCGACGATCGCGCGAACACCCGCGGAGGTCTACGCCGCGTCGGGCTCCTTTTACAACCAGACCATGGCGCTCGCGGCACTCGACCTGTCGAAGTACGCCCTGCCGGCAAGGCCACGCATCGCGGTCGTTGGCACGCCGTGCGAGGTGCAGGGGCTTCGCGCGATGCAGCTGCGGCCCTGGAACACCGGTGCGCATCGCGTGGACGCGGTCGTCCTCACGATCGCGCTCATGTGCACGAAGAGCTTCGACTACGAGGCGCTGATCGTGAAGGAGCTGCAACGAACACGCGGCGTGGACCTTGACCGGGTGAAGAAGATCGACGTCAACCGCGGGCGCCTGCTCGTCGAGTACACCGACGGTGCAATCGCCGTCGACGAGCCAATCCGCGACTTTCACGGGGCAGCCCTCAAAGGATGCGACGAGTGCGCGGACTTCCTCGGTCGTGCCGCAGACCTGACGGTCGGCAGCGTCGGGTCGCTCGACGGGTGGACGTCGGTGCTGGTGCGCACTGAGCGCGGTCGGGCTGCGCTCGACAAGGCACGGCCGATGCTCGACCTGCGTGAGCTGGACGACGTCTCGGCGCTCATCCGGCTCGACGAGCTCAACAAGAAGGTGGCCGACAGCACCTTGCAGCGCCCCTTCGACCCCGAAGCGTCGATGTTCATCGACTTTACCGAGCACCTCCAGAGCTACTCGGGCACCAGTCGCCAGCCCGTGACGCTTCGCCGGTAGCGTCGCGTCCGCATCGCTGGCGCGCGACGACAGGCAGGTGCCCGGACACCAGCCGTCGAGGGCACGGAGAGGCACATGACCGACCCTTCGATTCCCGACGAGGCACGCGCGGCGCACGACGAGGCCGAAGCGCGGGGCGAGCCGCACTACGTGGACCCCGCGTCGGGCTACCTGGTGTTCACGGCCTCATCCCTGCGCGTCCGCGGGCACTGCTGTGGGAGCGGGTGCCGGCACTGCCCCTACGACGAGGCTGTGCGGCGAGCAGCTGGCCGACCGGAGACATCGTGACCGCAGACCGGGGGGCGTGCCCTACGCCGCGAGCACGCGAAGCGCGTCGCCGAGGCGTGCCAGTGCCTCGGGGGTCCGTGCCCCCCACCAAAAGAGGTCCTTGCCGTCGAGGAAGACCGTGGCGGCGACCGACTCGAGCTCGGGCAGCTGGCGAGTCGTGAACGGGTAGGGCTCGCTCGGCGCGAGCACGACGTCGGGCCTCCGCGCGGCAGCGTCGGCGAGATCGATGGTCGGGTAAGGACCGTCGTCATCGAAGATGTTCATGACGCCGAGGTGCGCGAGCACCGCGCTGCCGTAGGTGGGCGAGCCGAGAGCCATCCATGGCCGACGCCAGATGGGGATGAACGCGCGGGCGCGCGTCTCGACGGGGTCGGGCAGCCTCGGCATCGACCAAGCGACACCGATGCGGTCCGCCAGTGCCGCAACCCCGTTCGTGACGTCGTGCAGCGACCGAACGTGCAGGACGTGGAGGTTCACGCCCTCGGCCAGCAGCCGATCGTGGTCCTCGCGCCGGTTCTCCTCGGCGTCCAGGACGACGAGATCCGGCTCGAGCGCGACGATCCGCGCGACGTCGGGGTCCTTGGTCCCCCCGACGTGGACCAGGTCGGGTCGCTCACAGAACCGGGTGCATGCAATCGGGGTCACACCCCACGCGCAGAGCGTCTCGGTGACCGATGGCACGAGACTGACGATCTGCATGTGCGACTTGGCCTCAGCAGTCCGTCTCGTCGTCGGCCAGCTCGGCGAGGTACGACAACGTCCTGAGGCTCCGGCGCTGATCGTTCACCACGTTGCTTCGCACGACGAGCTCAAGCAGCGCGCCGAGCGGCCCGAAGCGCGTCAGGTACGAGTACGTCGAGGCGACCTCGATGCCGTCGTCGTGCGCAGCAAGGGTCAGCTCGAGCCCGAGGGAGCGCACAGCCGGCGCGCCCTCTGCAGCAAACGCGACTCGTGTCATCGGCTCGAGCTCGATGACCGTCCACTGCGTGGTCGCGGTCCAGAGCCCCGAGAGTCTGGTGCGCTCCTCGTAGCGGGCGCCGATGCCGATCTCGTCGTCAGCACGGAGGACCTCGATCGTCGACTCGACCCAGTCCGCGTAATGGCGCATGTCGCACACGAGGGACCACACGCGCTCAAGGGTGGCCGGCACTGTCGTCGCAGCCGTGACCCGATGCTCGCCAGCCACCCGTCTCCGATCCTCGCTCCCGCACGCTCGTCGCACAGGTTGGCCCAGGGCCCTGCCTAACTGGGCCGTGGCCCGACCGCTACTCGGGCGCGGTCCCGCGAGGCACCGAGGGGTGCGGGAGAAGGAGCGGGTCGAGCCAGCGATCGGGTGCGATGAGCATCGCGGCCTCCTTGGGCCCCCAGGTCCCCGGGAAGTAGGGGATCGCGTTGGAGTGGTCCTTCAGTACCGGCTCGACGACCTCCCAGGCAGCCATGACGGCGTCCACGCTGGTGAAGAGCGCTGCCTCGCCTGCGATCGCGTCACCCAGTAGCCGCTCGTAGGGCTCCTCTTGGCCAGGGCTGGCACTGAACATGGAGAGCTCGCGCTGGTTGCCGACGAACTCCTCGCCGGGGCGCTTGACCCTGGCCGCGAGGGCGATGAGCGGATCCGGGGCGAGGCGGAAGCGCAGGTAGTTGGCGAGGCCGTCTTGGGGGATTGCGTCATCGAAGAGGGGCTGGGGGGGCACCTTGAGCTTCACCAGCACCTCGGTCGCTGTCTCGGCGAGGCACTTGCCCGACCGCAGGAACCACGGGACGCCGGCCCACCGCCATGAGTCGATGTAGAGCCGGACCGCGCTGAACGTCTCGACGTCGGACTGCGGGTCGACGCCCAACTCCTCGCGGTACCCGACGAACTGCCCGCGCACCACGTCGTCCTTCGTGAGCTGGCGCATGGCCTTGAAGATCTTGAACTTCTCGGTCTGGACCGCCTCCATCCCCTGGTAGGACGGCGGCTCCATCGCGAGGAGCGCGACGACCTGGAAGAGGTGGTTCTCGATCACGTCGCGGAGGCACCCCGTGTCCTCGTAGAACGAGCCGCGGCCCTCAACACCGAACTTCTCGGCGAGGGTGATCTGGACGCTCTCGACGTAGTTCCGGTTCCAGATGGGCTCGAGGAACGAGTTGGCGAAGCGGAAGTAGAGCAGGTTCATGATCTCTTCTTTGCCGAGGAAGTGATCGATGAGGAAGATCGATGGCTCAGGGAAAGCGGAGCGGAGCACGTCTTCGAGCTCATGTGCCGAGGCGAGGTCTCGCCCGAATGGCTTCTCCACGATGACGCGCGCGTCCTGGTTCAGGCCAGCCTTCTGCAGCCCGCCGATCACCGTCTCGAAGAGCGACGGTGGGATCGCGAGGTAGTGCGCGGCGCGCTGCGCAGTGCCGAGGCAGTCCCGGATGGCCCAGTACGTGCTCTCATCGGCGTAGTCGCCGCCCACGTACAGCATCCGAGCGAGGAGCCGGTCAAGTGCGTCCTCGTCGTCTGCGCCCGACGGCGAGTCCACGATGCTCTTCTTCGCGAGCTCACGGAACTGCGGGAGGTCACGCTTGGCAGAGGCCACGCCGATCACCGGCACGCCGAGCACGCGGCGCTTCTCCATGCGGTACAGCGCGGGGAAGATCTTCTTCTGCGCGAGGTCGCCCGACGCTCCGAAGAAGACGAAGGCGTCAGCGGGGATCGGACTCTCCCGACTCTTTGTCATCAGCTGCACGTCCCCACAATCATGGCTGCCAAGGAATTCGTCGCAAGGGGTCAGACGACCGGGAATCGCACTTGCATGGCTCGGGACTGGCCCCATAGCAATGAAGGCACTGACTCAGAATGTAGCGGTCACTCGCCCCGATGGCGCTGACCCTCTTCGTGACGATGTCGTGACGTGGCCGCTGCAAGCTTGCGAAGTCCGGGGCTCGATCGAGCTATGCGTCGTCGGCGACAGCGCCACCATGCATCGGGGGATAGCCAGGCGGCATCGTGTCCGCGGCACTGGAGCCTGGGGCCGGCGCCGCGGGTGGCTGCCCGGCGGGCTGCGCGCCCAGCGCCGAGAGGTGCTCGGCTCGGTCACGATCGACCTTCGTGGCACCCGAGCACATCGAGCACACCGTGAGGTACGTCGCGGCGAACGGGATGACCGGGATGAAGAACAGCGTGAACCACCGCTGCGATCGTGCGATGACCTGCGAGCAGGCGCGGTGGCACTGCGGGCACTCGGTGAAGACCGTGCCAAGGCGCCTGCGCTTGGCTCTGAGTCCGAACAGGATCATTCGCCCCTCCTGGTGCAGGCTGCCATCGTAGGGACCGGCCGCATGCTCAGTTCCCTCTGTCGCGTCGAAGGAACCGCGGTGTAGACCGTCATCGTGAAGCTCAAGCTGGACCTGCACGACATCTACAACCGAGGCGACGACATCGATCGAGCGCTCCGCGAGGTGATCGACGAGGCCATCGCGAAGAAGGTGAAGCTCGTTGAGATCATTCCTGGCAAGGGGAGCGGGCAGCTGAAGAAGCGCGTGTTGCGATTTCTCGATCAGAAGGAGATCAAGGCGCTGTACGACCGTGTCGAGAAGGACTCACACAACTTCGGCAGGGTCTTCGTCCACTTCCGTCACAAGTAGTCCGCCGCTCGGGCTCAAGCTGCCGGCCCCGGTTGCAGGGTGGCCGACGCTGTCACCTGGCGGCCGCTCGGCGTGGTCCACGTGATCGTGACCGCGTTGCCAGGGTGCAGCGGGACGAGCGCCTGGGAGACGGTCGATGTCGAGCTGATCGCCGTGCCGTTGATGGAGGTGATCACGTCACCCTTGACGAGGCCCGCCGCCGCCGCCGCGCCGCCGCTCACGACGTTGTCGACCGTCGCTCCCGCGCTGCCCGCGCCGCTGCCCGAGGCGCTGATGAGCACGCCGAGGAAGGCTGTCGGCCCGACGTGGATGGAGCCCGTCTGGGTCCCCGACTCGATGCTTGTCGCGATGGACATCGCCTGATTGATGGGGATCGCGTAGCCGGCGGACCCCGACGACTGGGTGGAGAAGAACGAGAAGCCAGAAGGTCCGGCCGTGTCGATGCCGAGCACGTTGCCGGACCCGTCCACCAGCGGACCGCCTGAGTCGCCTGGCTGCACGTTCGCGGTCACCGCGATCATTCCGGTGAGGCTCTCGCTCACGCCGTCGAGCGAGTCGCTCGCGGTCACTGACTGGTCGAGATTGGAGATCGTGCCGCCGGCGCTCGTCGGCGTGCCGCCCACGCCGCCGGCGTTGCCGATTGCGAGCACTGCCTCGCCGACGCTGGCGCTCGACGAGTTGCCGATGCTCGCCGTCGTGAGGCCCGACGCGCCCTCGAGCTGCAGCACCGCGACGTCATGGGCGGCGTCGTAGCCGACGACCTTCGCTCCGTAGGTGCGGCCGTTGCCCACGTCGGTGACGCTCAGGCTCGTAGCGCCATCGACCACGTGGTTGTTGGTGAGCACCTCGCCGTTTGCAGTGATGACGATCCCTGTTCCCTCGCCCGTTGCCTGCTGGTAGTTGAAGGTCGCGTTGATGTCGACCAGCGCGGGGTTCACCTTCTTTTCGACGGCGGCGGCATTGGAGGGGCCACCGGTGCCGTTGCCCCCGATCCCGTTGGGGAGGTTGGGGATGGTGACGCCATTCGGGCCGCCCGGGAACGAGGCGCCCGGGAACGAGAACCGTTGGAAGTTGTGGGAAGCCGATGATGCCGTCCACACGAGGTGGCCGAGTCCGACGCCCAGGAGCACTGCGGCGGCGAGCACGACGGCGCTGAGCGCGACACGAAGCCCTCGCTCCGGTCGAGCCGCGCCGGCCGCCACGTCGCTGCTCTCAGCACCGATCGGGTCGTACGCGGGCGCCTCGGCTGTCGGGTCACCGTGTCCTTGTGCTGGTAGTGGGGGCGCGGGCCAGGATGCCGACGACTCATGGGGCGTCTCGCCCGTTTCCGGCGGGCCCTGCTCTTCGAAGAAGTCACTCACGTGCCGCCGCCTTTCGCGTCGTTGTGCACCAGGTCCGCCACGTGCTCGTGGCGACCGCGCAAGGAGTGGGCGGTCGGTGCCATGGGTCCACTGTGCCGGATCGGGCTAATCGAGCGCTCGGAGCCCCCTAAGTCTTCAATCAGAATCCACCGGTGCCCTCCTCGACGGCACCCCGCTTTGTCTGGCCATCTCACCGCCCACCAGTCTGTCGGGTCCCGACGAAGCCGTGACGTCGCCGGACACCCGGCGACGTCACGCCCGGCCGCGCTTAGAGTCCCGACGTGCCGACCAGTGACGCACACACCGTCGCAGACCGACCGCCCGGCGCTCTGCCCACGACGATCGAGGTTGACTGGTGAGGTCACCGCAGCGCTCCCGGCTCGCGGGCCTGCCCGCTCGTGTGCAGATCTATGAGGTCGGGGCTCGAGACGGGCTGCAGAACGAGTCCGAGGTGCTGAGCGCCGCTGTGAAGGTGGACTTCATTCGCCAGCTCGTGGCGGCGGGTCTGACCGCGGTCGAGCTGACCAGCTTCGTGTCGCCCAAGTGGGTACCGCAGCTGGCCGACGCCGAGGAGGTCATGGGCGCCCTCGGGCCGCTTCGCGGTCGGCACCCGGTGCTGGTGCCGAATGAACGCGGGCTCGAGCGGGCGCTCGCGTGCGGTGCCACTGAGATAGCGGTCTTCGCCAGCGCCACAGAGAGCTTCGCTGAGCGCAACCTCAACAGCACCATCGCCGACTCGTTGGCGACGTTCGCCGCAGTTGTGGCGCGGGCCGAAGGTAATGGCATTCCGGCACGCGGCTACGTGTCCATGTGCTTTGGCGACCCGTGGGAGGGCGACGTCGACGCGGAGCAGGCGGCAGCTGTCGCGGCCGCCTTGGTCGACATGGGGTGCAGCGAGGTGTCGCTTGGCGACACGATCGGGGTTGCCACGCCTGGTCAGGTTGTCGACCTTCTCGCCGCGCTCGACACTCGAGGTGTCGGACCCGATCAGCTCGCCGTGCACTTCCACGACACCTACGGCCAGGCCCTCGCCAACACGCTCGTCGCGCTCCAGCACGGGGTGACCACTGTCGACTCGTCGGCAGGCGGGCTCGGAGGGTGCCCCTTCGCGGGGAGCGCGACGGGCAACCTCGCGACCGAGGACCTCGTCTGGCAGCTGCACGGTCTCGGCATCGACACGGGCGTGGACCTCGAGTCCCTCTGCCGCACGAGCATCTGGCTCGCCTCCCTCCTCGGCAGGCCGAGCCCCTCGCGCACCGTGCAGGCCATCGGCCCGACGCTCGCCTGAGCCGCACGACCGCCGCGCCCGGGGCCGCTGGCTCGCCGAGAGTCGCGCCGTCGCCTCGCGCGGAGCCGAGGCACCCCGTACTGTCTCGACGATGGAGGCAGCTGTTGGGGTAGTGCCATCGGTCCTTGAGCTCGACCTCCCGCTGCTCGACACGACGGGACTCGACCGAGCGGCGTCCATCGCCGTGGCGGCCGAGCTCTCCAAGGAGCACTGGCTGGCGCGGACAGACCTCGGCGTCGTGGTCCTGCGCTATCGAGACGTGGCCGCGGTGCTCCGGGACCGTCGGTTCCACAGCGCGCTGTCGCGGCTGCCACTCGGGCCAGCAGACGCCGAGAGCGAGCTCAGCCGACGCCCATCGATCCTGTCCGCTGAAGGCGACGAACACACCCGACTGCGACGCCTTGTCTCGCCGGCGTTCACGCCCGCTGCCGCCAACCGGCACCGCGCGACGATGCGCCGGGTAGTGACGTCCCTGCTCGAGGCCGTCTCGGACGAAGGGACCTGCGACTTCGTCACCGACATCTGCGAGCCCTATCCGATCCCCATCATCTGCGAGGTCCTCGGCGCTCCCGCGTCGGACTGGCGCCTCTTCAGCGACTGGGCGACGGACATCTTCAAGATCTTCAACGGGAACCTCGAGGAGGACAACCCCGCGATCGAGCGGGCATCCCGCGAGCTCGACGCCTACGTCGTCGATCTTGTCGAGGAGCGGCGGGCCTCGCTCGGTTCGGACCTGCTGTCTGATCTGATCACCGCCGAAGAAGAGGGCGACCGCCTCTCGACCGACGAGCTCTGCATGCTGGTGCGAGCCGTGCTCATGGCCGGCACCGACACGACGAGGAACCAGCTGGGCTGCGCCGTGGCGCTGCTCAGCCAGCATCCCGACCAGTGGGCGCTCCTCGTGGGTGATCCTGAGCCGCTGGTGCCTCGTGCCGTCGAAGAGACGATGCGCTACATCGGCGCCGTCCGCGCGACCGTGCGAATCGCGAGTTGCGACGTCGTCTACAACGACGTGCTGTTTCCGACGGGTGTTGCGGTGACGGCGAGCCTCGCAGCGGCCAACCGCGACCTGGGCGTGTTCGAGGCGCCCGAGCGGTTCGACATCACCGCGGAACGCTCCGCCGAGCAGCTCACGTTCGGCTCGGGCATCCATCGGTGCCTCGGTGCCGCGCTGGCGCGAGCCGAGCTCCAAGAGGCGCTCATGGTCCTCGCTGAGTCCCTGTCGACGGTGACGCCCGCCGGACCGCCGACATGGAAGCCGCCGAGCTTCGGGATCTGGGGCCCGGCGACGCTCCCGATCGACTTCACGCGCTCGTGATGACGCAACGATGAGCGATCGCACAAAGGGAGCGGATGGCTGAGAGCTTGGAAGGGTCGATTCACGGCGAGGCGCTCGAGGCGCTGCTCCACGAGCGCAGGGTGTTCCCACCGAGCCCGGCGTTCGCCGATCAGGCGAACGCCCAGCCCTCCATCTACGAGGAGGCATCGGACCCCGTCGCCTGGTGGAGCGAGCAAGCACGGACCCTCGAGTGGGCGACGCCCTGGACCGCGGCGCTCGAGTGGGACCTCCCCTTCGCCAGGTGGTTCGTCGGCGGACGACTCAACGCGTCGGTGAACTGCGTCGACCGCCATGTCGCGGCAGGTCGCGGCGACAAGGTCGCGATCCACTGGGTGGGTGAGCCCGAGGGCGAACGGCGGGCGATCACGTATGACGACTTGCTCTCCATGGTCTGCCAGGCGGCCAACGCGCTGACCGAGCTGGGCGTGCGCTCAGGCGACCGCGTCGCGATCTACATGCCGATGATCCCCGAGACCGTCGTCGCGATGCTCGCGTGCGCGCGCCTCGGCGCGGCGCACTCGGTCATCTTCGGCGGGTTCTCCGCCGAGGCGCTGTCGGACCGGATCCTCGATGCAGGCATCCACTTCGTGATCACCGCCGACGGCGGCTTCCGCCGCGGCGCCGCCTCTGGGCTCAAAGCGCACGTGGACGAGGCGCTGAAGCTGTGCCCGGACGTCGCTCGGACGCTCGTCGTCCGCCGGACGGGTCAGGACGTCGAGTGGGTGGAGGGCAGGGACGTCTGGTGGCACGACGTCGTTGGGTCGCAGCCGACCACTCACGAACCTGAGGCATTTGACTCGGAGCAGCCGCTGTACATCATGTACACCAGCGGAACGACGGCGAAGCCAAAGGGGATCCTGCACTCGACTGGCGGGTACCTGACCCACGTGTCGACGACGCACCGGTACATCTTCGACCTGAAACCCGAGTCCGACGTCGTCTGGACCGCCGCTGACATCGGCTGGGTGACGGGGCACAGCTACATCGTCTACGGGCCGCTCGCGAACGGCGCGACCCAGGTCATGTACGAAGGCGTGCCAGACGCGGGCGGCCGTGACCGCTGGTGGCGGATCGTCGAGGAGTTCAAGGTGTCGATCCTCTATACCGCGCCGACGACGATCCGGACGTTCATGAAGTGGGGCGAGGAGCTTCCCGCGGCGCACGACCTGTCGAGCCTGCGGCTCCTCGGCTCGGTCGGCGAGCCCATAAACCCCGAGGCGTGGATGTGGTACCGCGAGCACATCGGCGGAAATCGATGCCCAATCGTCGACACGTGGTGGCAGACCGAGACGGGCGGGATCATGATCACGCCCCTGCCCGGGATCACCGCGACAAAGCCGGGTGCCGCGATGCGCCCGTTCCCCGGGATCTCGGTCGACGTCGTGGACAACGACGGGGTGCCGGTGGACAACGGCGAGGGCGGGTTCCTCGTCATCACCGAGCCCTGGCCGGGAATGACTCGCGGGATCTGGGGGGATCCCGAGCGATTCAGGGACACCTACTGGTCGAGGTTCCCCGGCACGTACTTCGCTGGCGACGGGGCCAAGCGCGACGAGGACGGGGACCTGTGGCTGCTCGGCCGGGTCGACGACGTGATGAACGTCTCGGGCCACCGGCTGTCGACCGCCGAGGTCGAGCACGCGATCGTCGGACATCCCGACGTCGCTGAGGCCGCGGTCGTCGGCGCGTCGGACGAGACCACGGGCCAGGCGGTCGTCGCGTTCGTCACGCTCAAGCAGGCGTCCGAGATCGGCGACGCCGACGAGGGGCCCCTCGTGGCTGCGATCCGCGATGTCGTCGCACAGTCGATCGGACCCTTCGCCAAGCCCCGCCAGATCATCCTCACGCCTGACTTGCCCAAGACACGGTCCGGCAAGATCATGCGCCGGCTCCTTCGTGACGTCGCCGAGCACCGCGAGCTGGGTGACGTGACCACGCTGACCGATCCCGCGGTGGTCAGCCTGATCGACGAGATGATGGCCGAGCACGCGACCGACGAGGACTAAGCGAGGCTCTCGCTTCGATGCAGCAGGGTGATCAGCCCACGCGCCCGGTGAGCGTCAGGAGCTGCCTCGCGGGGATCACGACGACCCCGCGGGGCATCCAGCTTGTCCACGCACTTGGTGTTGCGAGCACGTCTCGTCGTCGCTGAACGTAGTGTCAGGCTCATGGCGCTCGACATCTTGATCAAAGGCGGGAACGTGGTCGATGGGACTGGGGCACCCGCGTACGTTGCCGACGTTGGCATTCGCGATGGGCGCATCGTCGAGGTCGGGATGATCGACGACCCGGCGAGCCACGTCATCGACGCCGATGGCGCGCTTGTCACCCCAGGTTGGGTCGACGTCCACACCCACTACGACGGGCAGGTCACCTGGGATGACTCGCTCGAGCCGTCCGCATCCAACGGCGTGACCACGCTCGTCATGGGCAACTGCGGCGTGGGCTTCGCCCCGGTGCGCCCGGGCGACCACGACAACCTCATTGACCTCATGGAGGGAGTCGAGGACATCCCGGGCTCTGCGCTGAGCGTCGGGATGCCGTGGGGCGAGTGGGAGACCTTCGGGGAGTACCTCGACGTGCTCGACGCACGGCGCTACGCCATCGACATCGCTGCTCAGGTGCCACACGGCGCGGTGCGCTACTACGTGATGGGCGAGCGCGGGGCCGCGAACGAGGATGCCACCGAATCGGATCTCGTCGCGATGGCGAGCGTGGTCGAAGAGGCGCTGCGCGCCGGGGCCGTCGGCTTCTCCACCTCGCGAACCATCGGGCACCGTGCCAAGTCGGGACGCCCGGTGCCGGGCACGTTCGCCCCGGCCGACGAGCTGCTCGCGATCGCTGGCGCCTTCAGGCCCGGTGGGCGTGGTGTCTTCGAGGCGATTGTCGCGGGGACGATCGGCAGCCTCGAGCGCCTTGGTGGCGAGCCGACGAAGCCGATCGAAGAGCTGCCCCTGCTCGAGGCGGTGTCACGCGCCAGCGGCAGGCCGGTGACCTTCACGGTCGCGCAGCTCTTCGAGGACCCGGACCACTGGCGGATCGTGCTCGACGAGGTCTCCCGTGCCAACCGCGAGGGCGCAGCGCTGCGCCCCCAGATCATCCCGAGGTCCGTCACGATCATGACCAGCCTCGACGCCTACCACCTCTTCATGGGTCGGCCCACCTACCGCAAGCTCGCGCACCTCCCGCTCGCAGAGCGCGTCGCCGAGATGCGCCGGCCTGAGGTCAAGGGCGCGATTCTCACCGAGAAGAGCGGTGCTGGCACGCCGCACGACTTCTCCTCGCTCATCGTTGAGCTCTTTGCGATCGCGTTGCCGCTCACGTTCCCACTCACCGAGCCGCTCGACTACGAGCCCGAGCTCAGCCACTCCGTGTACGCGGAGGCAATGACGATGGGCCTCGACCCCGAGGCGCACATGTACGACCTGCTGCTGGCCGAGAAGGGCACGGCCTTCTACGCGCTGTTCGGGTCGAATTTCGTCGGCGGGACGCTCGACGCGTGCCGCGAGATGCTGCTGCACGACGACACGGTCACCGGCCTCGGCGACGCCGGCGCGCACGTGAACCTCATCTCGGACTGCTCGGCGTCGACGTTTCACCTGACCCACTGGGCACGCGACCGGACTCGCGGTGAGCGGCTCCCCGTTGAGTTCCTCGTGCGGAAGCTGAGCAGCACCAATGCCGAGCTCTACGGCCTTGGTGATCGCGGCGCCGTCGCCCCAGGGCTTCGGGCGGACCTCAATGTCATCGACTTCGAGCGGCTGCGCATCCGGCGCCCGGAGCTTCGATTCGACCTGCCGGCCGGCGCGAGCAGGATCCTGCAGCCGGCCGAAGGCTACGCAGCGACCCTCGTCGGCGGCGTCGTCACGCGACGCCATGACGAGGACACGGGCGAGCGACCCGGAGGTCTCGTCCGCGCCGCCTAAGACGCCGACAGGTAGTGGCTGTGTGGCGTCGGCAAGGATCCTCGACGTGCCGTCGATGCAGTCACCGAATCGGGCCGACGCTGTGCTGGAACTCGTCGACTCAATCCCCAAGGGTCGGGTCATGACCTACGGCGACGTCGCGCACCACCTCGGTATCCCCTCTGCTCGCATCGTTGGACAGGTGCTCGCGGCACGCGGCAACTCCGTCGCCTGGCACCGAGTGGTGCTGTCGACTGGCTCTGCTGCCGCGCACCTGGCGGCGCGCCAGCTGTCTCTTCTTGAAGATGAGGGCGTCGAGGTTCGCCGTGGCAGAGTCGATCTCCGCCGTCACAGGTGGTCGCCAACCGCTGGCTGAGCCAGCGAGCGCAAGCGAGCCTGATCATCCCCGTCGTTCGCCAGCGAGCGAGAAACGGCGCTGCTCTACCATGCGAGATCCGCTCAAACGACGCCGCACCATCGACGAGTCGAGGCGCGATCGCGATCAGCTTTGCCGTCCTTGCGGTCCTCACCTCCGTCGAGATCGTCCGCCAGGGTGCCTTCTACAAGCCGGACGCCTTCGTCGTTATGGTCATCGCGCTCGGACTGGCCATGGTCGGCGTCATCGGGGCGGATCGGCGCAGCTGTCGGGTAGCTGGTGCGATCGCAGCACTGAGTGTCTGGTGGCTCGTCACTGCGGTGATCCACGGGCGCACGCCGTCGTTCCTCCCTCTCGGGTCGAGCATGGTCGGCTTCTTCGGGTCGTTCCTTGTCGTGCGCCGCGTCGATACCGCGCACCGAGATGGGGCGGGAGAGGTCGTGGCGACAGTCGGGTCGGCTGCCGCGGCGATCGGCCTCTTCGCGTGCGCGATGCGGTGGTACCCGTACGCGATGCCATCGCAGAACCTGTGGCGGCTCGCCACGACACTCACCTACTCGGACGCAGCTGGCCTCCTGGTCGGCATCTCGCTCCTGATCGCACTGGGCCTGAAGCCGCGCAAGTGGCTCGTGCGGCTCGACGTGTCGCTGTGTGCAGCCGGGCTTGTTGCGACCCAGAGCCGCGGTGCGGTACTGGCCGTCCTCGTCGGGGGAGCGCTCGTGCCGCTGGCCGCCCTCAAGGCGGCTCGGTGGCCGCTGCTGTCGGGACTCGCCGCGGGACTCGTGCTCGTCGGCACCTCGTCGGGATCGGCGCGCCAGCCAATCGCTGGGCTCGCCGTCGTCGCACTGGTGGGTGTGGGTGCGGCGGTCCGCCCCTCGGCACGAATCCGCCAAGCCACTCGAGGTCGTGCGCTCGCGCTGATCGCCGCCACGGTCGCGCTGGGAGCTGTGGTCGCGGTCGTGCTCCACACGCCCTTGCAACGTCGCGTCGAGCTTGCGAGTACGGGCGACCGAGTGGCTGAGTGGCACGCCGCGCTTGACCAGTGGCGCTCCTCGCTCTGGGTAGGCGTGGGCCCCGACAAGGTGCTGCGCCTCGGGCCTGCCCATGGGACCTACGCGTTCTTCGCGCACAATGAGTTCCTCCAGATCGCAGCGGGTGCCGGGATCGCAGGGGTGCTGCTGGTTGTCCTCGCGGTGGTCACGATCGCCTCGACAGCGCGGCGATTCGACACCTTGAGCTCGTGCGCGGCGGGAGCAGTGGTGGCGTTCGCGGTTGCGGGAGCATTCGACTTCGACTGGCACCTCGCCGCACTCGGGCTGCTCGGCGGTTGGGTCGCAGGTCTGGCGTGCCCGCCGGTTGGAGGTGACACTGGGGGCTCGTGCAGCCGCTCGACGGACTCGGCGTCGGGCGACGCCCGACCGTCCCCGCGCTCGCGCCGACTGCCTCGAGTGCACCGTTGGCTCGAGGTGCTGGCTGGCGTCAGCTGCGTGTCATCGCAGAAGTCGTGAGAGTCGGCGGTCCGCAAGCACCTTGCCCTTGGTCTGGCAGTCGGGGCAATAGACGATGTCATTCGACTCGAACGACACACGTTCGAGTCGTCGCCCGCATCGCGGGCATGCTTCACCGGCGCGGCGGTGGATGGTGAAGCGATCGCCGAGCGACGCGTCCGACAGGCCACCCTGGCGCCGGCGCTCGCGGAGGAGCGCCTCGTCGAGAACCGACCGGACGGCTTCGAGCAGCCCCTGCCGGGCTGGTGCATCCAGGCGAGACAGTGCGGCGAACGGGGAGAGTCCCGCCCGGTGCAGCACGTCATCGGCGTAGCCCCGCCCGATGCCGGCCACGGTGCGCTGATCGCGCAGCAAGGTGTGCAGATGGCGCCTGTCGCCGCCCCGCAAGACGAGCTCACCGAACGCCTCATCGAAGGGTTCCGGTCCGAGCGAGGCGAGCGGACCCGCGTCATCAGCGTCGAGTATCCAGAGGCCGGCGCGTCGCTCGGAGCCGTACTCGCGCACCAAGATGCCCACCTCTTCGAACTCGAGGCGGACCAATGACCCACGCCGGCGAGTCCTCTTGACAGGCTGCTCAACATCGAGCCGACCACTGTTGCCGAGGTGCACCATCGCTCTGCCATGCACGCCGAAATCGAAGAGGAGGTACTTGCCTCGACTGACGACATGAAGCAGCGCGGCCCCGATGAGGCTCGACGGTGTCGGCTCGACGGTCTTCAACCCGGAAAATCCAGGTACCTTCACGTCCACGAGGTGGCGTCCCGCGACGGTTGCATCGACTCGCTCTGCGAGCGCGCGGACCTCGGGAAGCTCAGGCACTGGTCTCGAGCGTCTGGGGCGCGCCGACCCCGCGCTCACTAACGAGATGACCGGACCGTGCGCCACCCGCGAACGCGTACGTGCCGCTACGGGTCATTGCCCTCTGCGTCCTTTCAGTCCTGTGGGCCTTGGACTGTAGAGGCACCTCTTCAACCGCGGTCCAGCGGGAAAGAGGTGGGCCGGCTGGCCTCGACAAGCAAGGCGGCTGCGGGATCCACAAATGGGCTCAGATGATCGTCATCGATCTCGGCCTGCTCGAGATCGCGACGTCACGCTTCTTCAGGGCAACGATGCGCTCACGACACCTCCCGCCACTACTCACGTCCAGCGGTTCGAGCGGCGAATTCGTTGACGCGCTTCATGGTTCATTCATCACGGTTTGCATTGGTCAGCATGAGTGAGGAGGGCGCCAGCCTCATCGCGTCCGAGCTGAAGGCGGGCACCTACAGCATGCTCGTATCGTACGCCGGAACCTCGAACGTGAAGGGCTCGACGTCGACAAAGGTGACGCTCAAAGTCCTGCCCTAGAACGTTCGACTCCCGACAATGTCCGACAAGCCGCACAAAGGACCGATCAACCGCGCGACAACGACGTGTTCGGCACTGCAGCGGCCAACCGCCGGCATGACGGTGTTCGGCGTCGCGCGAGATGAGAGACTGCCGCCTTCCGTCACGCCCAAGGAGCATCGATGAAGCGCCACTATCGCACTGCACTGCTGGTGTCACTCTTGCTGGCCCTCGCTGGCGTTGCCCCCGCGGTCGCGGCCGTCCACGGCGGCGCCACCGGGGCCAACCGGCCAGCGGCGATGTGCGGGAACAGGATCGCTGTGCCGAAGTACAAGCACGTCATTGTGATCTTGGAGGAGAACCACTCCTACGGAGCGATCGTCAGGTCCCCCGCGGCCCCCTACCTCAACAGCGTGATCGCCCAGTGCGGCCTCGCGACGAGCTACCACAGCGTGACGCATCCAAGCCTTGCGAACTACCTAGCCCTGACCTCTGGCGGGCCGGTGAGCTCCTTGAGGCCGTACCTGGGGGACTGCCCTCCTATGAGCTGCTCGGGCCTCGTGCGCTCGAACGACATCTTCCATCAGCTCGCGAGGCGAGGGTGGATGAGCTTCGAAGAGTCGATGCCGCGCTCCTGCGATCCCTACGCCTCGGGGAACTATGCACCGAAGCACAATCCCGCGTTGTACTTCAGCGATCTGCACAAGAGCTGCCCACAGCGCGACGTCGCACTCGGGTCCCCCCGCAAGTCCACGCTGCTGCACGCACTCAAGTCGGAGCGGTCGGCTCCCGCCCTCATGGTGGTGACACCGAACCTTTGCGACGACATGCACAGCTGTTCTGTCGGGGCTGGAGACACTTGGCTTCGGACGTGGTTGCCGCTGATCACGCGCTCGACGGTGTACAAGCATCACGACACTGCAGTGTTCATCGTGTGGGACGAGGGTGAGACGGGCTATGTCGGCGAGAGCTGCGCGACGAATGGCTCGGATCAGAGTTGCCACGTCCCGGCGATCGTGGTGGCGCCCTCCGTGAAGGCGGGAGCAAAGGTGAGCGCCTCGTTCAGTCACTACTCGCTGCTGCGGACGATCGAAGTCCTGCTCAGACTCCCCGCGCTCGGTGGCGCGAAGGGCGCTGCGAGCATGGTGAAGGGCTTCAATCTCTAGTGCAGCGTTGACCCGGCGTCCCGGAGCTGCTCGGACCCGCGAGCGACCAGGCGAGGTGCGGGGCCGAGGGGAGCCCAGGGCGCTGGTGCGGTGCCGCGAGAACTCGCATCGGCGCCGTCGCGCGTGCCCGCCGACGACACCGCATTGCCAGCGCCTCGGACGCCGGTCACGATGGCCGTGGTGTCACAAGACGGCGACGCTTTGACACACCAGGGCCAACAGGTTCCACTGCATCGGCGGGCGTCGCATCGCCCTTGGTACACCCGCCTCGGCAACCAGAAAAGTGTAAAGAATGTGTAAAGTCCAAGTGGTACTGTCCGGGATTCGCGAGGGGGAGTCGCGCATGGGGTTGGAGATTGGGGCAGACCCGTACTCAGGTCTCTGGCGCCGCGTGCGGCGCCTCCAAGCGCTGAAGCGCCGGGCGTTCTGCTACACGCTCGCTTTGTCCTGGTCGCCACCAGGGGCGGCGACGCCGGTCAGCTCGCAGCGCGCCTCGATCGCTGAGCGAGCGAGCCTGGTCCTGCCGTTCGCCAGGCAGCTGCGTCAGTTCATCCGACGTCGGCCCGGCTTCATCCAGGTGGATCCCGCATGCCTGCTCGTGGGTGCCCAGGGGGGTCATGACGCCATCGCGTTCGCCGAGTCGCTGGGCGAGTTGCGTCTCGGCTCTACGACAATGGAGGACAGCCCGCATACACGGCTGCTCAGGGACGCCGCCGAGCACTCCGAGCGCCTCACCGACGCACAGATCCGTGGCTCCGAGTACTGGGCATTCGCGCACTACGTTGCCGACATCGACGGTGCGTGGTTCGGCGCACGCGACGAAGAGGAGTTCCTCGAGGTCACGAGAAACTTCATCGCATGGACCCTCGAGCGCGCACCCAGGATCACCAACTCCGCAGGGTCCCCTTTCGACGATCACATCCTGGTGGCGCGCATCGCAGGGAGCTCAATGATGCAGGTCATCGACGGCCATCACCGGGTGGCGGCGGCGATCGTGCGTGGCGAGACCTCGCTGCAGGTCAATCGCACGTGGCTCAGCTCGGTGACGCCGTTGCAGAGCCGGTTGCACGAGCTGAACGCCTTGCGTCGCCGTGCTGACTCGCTCACCCAGCCCCTGCCCGCCCCCGACGTCGCCCACTGGACCGTCACCTCGGACTGCACCAGCCGTCTGTTGAGGATGCTGCAGTTCCTTGGCGCTGAGCCGTTGCGATCCACGAAGCCCAGGACATTCCTTGACATCGGGTCTTCCTACGGGTGGCTCCTCGCCGAGATGAAGAAGTTCGGCTGCGTCGTGCGCGGGATAGAGCCCGACCCCCGTGCGTGCAACATCGGCAGGTCCTTCCTTGGGCTCGACTCCGAAGAGGTCGTCGTCGGCGGCCTGACCGAGAGCCTGGAGAGCCTGTCCGACACCTTTGACGTCGTCTCGTGTCTCCGGCTCCCCGAGCTGTTCGACGCACGCGGCGGGCGCGACGATGTCGGACGCTTGATCAAGGCGATCGACAGGGTCGTCGATGGCGTGCTCTTCGTCGACGTCGACGAGCGTCCGGATCGCGCCTCCGCAGCGTCGGGCAGTGGGTCACTCACCCGGCTGCTGCTCGACAACACCTCGTTGCAGCGCGTCGTCGACCTCGGGGAGAATCGCGACCCGGTCAGCACTCGACGAAGGACTCGGCTCGTCGCCCTCGTGCGCGAGGGCTAGGCGCCGGGGCCAGATCGGGGCACGCGACTCGATCGTCGGGGGTATCCGAGAACGCGACGTGACCGGTAGAGGAGCTCTGGGACAAGGCCGACCCCGCGCGGTCGCCCGCCCTCGAGACCTGCCAGCACGGCCGCAAGCAAAGCACCGCCATCGGTGCCGTCGCGCTCGTCGCTGAGTTCACGGCACGTCGAGCAGGCACCTGGGCGATGCCCGAGCACCTGGGTGACGGCGTCGAGGAAACCCCGCTGGAACCCGTGTGGCGTCGCGCGCACCGAGCCACCGGCAAGGTGACGCGCATGGGCGGGCACGAAGCCGCGCTCAGCGGCTCGGAGCATCGAGCTGTCTGCAGCGCTGTCGCCGACGGCGACGGCGAGCGAGCCACCGTGTGCCCCGAGGAGCGACCTCGCTGCGATGAGCCCCGTCGCCTTGTCGATCTCGGCGGGGACGAAGTCCACCTGGCTGTCTCCTCGATGAGCCTGGAGCTGGCCGCGCGCCGCGCGCAACGCCGAGTCGATCGTCGAGTCGTCGAGGGACGTGCGCGAGCCATCCGCAGCAACTCGGAACGCGCGAACGGATGCGGAGAACTGATCGGGCAGCTGGACCCCTGCCAACCCGGACAAGCGCTCACGACACGCCGCGAGTGCGGCGAACGCATCGTCATCGAGCAGATTGTGCGACACGCCCGATCGGCCGTCATAGACGATGCCGCCGTACTCGGCCACCCCACCGGCCAGCCCGTATCGAGTGCAGCGGTCCGCCAGCTCAACGTGGCTCCGCCCCGTCGCAAGCACAGTGCAGAACCCGTGGGCGTCGAGCGCCCGGAGCCCGCGCGCGGCCGACGGGGTGAGCACCGGCACGCCAAGGCGGCTCGTCTCGAGCACGCCGTCGATGTCGATCGCGCACCACGGACCCTCGCCGCCACGGAGAGGCCCCTTGAGCAGGCGAGACCGCGCCCACTCCTGCCAGACCCGCGACGCGGCAACTTCGCCGGCGTAGGGGGGCAGCTGTTCGAGTCGGCCGAGGTCCCACAGGTGGACCAGCCGGTACAGCAGCCATCGCTCCTCGTCGATGAGCTCGCCGGTCTCGCGCTCGAAGTCCCTGCGCGCAAGCTCGGCGAGCTCGAAGGAGGTCGTGCCGAGGGCGAGCCCTGCCACGTCGTAGGCAGCGTCGTAGCAGGCGAGGTCGAGGTTGGAAAAGGAACGCTCCGAGAAGCTCACCTTCACGAGCGATCCGCCGCGCTCGAACCAGCTTCGCGCTCCCGTCTGCCCATCGACGACGCTCGGCGTCGATGGGGCGAGCAGTGAGCGAACGGCCGAGTCGAGTCCGGCGGCGCGCACCGCCAGACCGACGACGCCGTAGGGCGCTGCGAGAAGCCGCGCGGCGACCTCCCATGCCGGCTGCTGCCCCGCGAGCGACGCTGCGGCATCACGTCGGGCGGGCAGGGCAGCCCTGCGGCTCGTGACGTAGGCGATCGCCTGGCGCACGCGCTCGGGGCTGTCAAGGCGCGCGCGGGACGAGTCGGGGAGCCATTCGCGGACGACGACACCGTCGCCGAAGCAGACGATCTCGGGCAGGATGCCCGGGAGCGCTGCTGACACCGCGACGACGTGTCGCCCGAAGTAGCCCAGCCCGGCACCCTCGGCGACGAGCGATCTCGGTGCGTCCGCGGTTCGCTCGGGGGCAGAGACCTCGACGTCGACCCGTGCGTGCCCTCTCGCGCTCGGTTGACCCGGTGCCACAACGGATCCGTGGTGCTCAACGACCACGGGGACGCCCCAGCGCTCCTCGAGTAGCGCGCCAACGACGGGCGCCGAGAGACGCCGGTGGATGTCCCAGTCGGACCATCGCAAGAGGACCGCGTCGTAGCGTCCAAGGCGCGTCGGGAGATCGTCTGAATGCAGGAGCCCAAGGGCGAGCGTGATTCGCTCATGCTCGTAGCCGAGGCGCTCGAGCTGCCGCGCTGCGGTGTCGATCGACCTACCTGTCGTCGGTGGATCGTCGACGACGATCACCCGGGCGCCGTCGCTCGCGAGTGCGACGAGCCTCGAGCGCACTGCGGGCGTTGGGGGGTGCCCTGGCCGGATCGTCGCCCATGGGACCTCCCCACAACCGAGGTCGCTCAGTGCCGCGGCGAGGAGCGGTGCGAGGTAGCTGCCAGAGGTGCGAACGCCCACGACGACGAGCGGCGCTGACGTCGCGCAGGGGCACTCGCGAGTGACGAGGTCTGCGAGGGCGGCGAGGTCTCGCGGGTGCTGGTCAAAGCTGCGAAAGCACGAAGGGGGGCGGAGGGTGTCCGCGCCGACGGGGACCTGAAGTGCATCCAGGGTCAACAAGAGGCGGTCGAGTTTCCCCTCGATGCCCGGATCCGTGAATCCCAGATGGACCGACGTCGCCAGCATCCCGATCACGAGGTCCAATCGGTCCGCGCCCGATTCGAGGGTGCCACGTTCGCCGCGGACGTCGCGATACCTGCGGATCGCGAGCGTGCTGGCGTGCGCGCCACGCGACAGCGACCGCCGAAGCGTCCCCTGGCCGGTCCTTGAGAGCAAGGACGCCGCCCTGACGAGATGGGCTGGGTCGTCCTCGAGGGCGTCGCGGAGGATCTGCGACGCCCCAGCTGCAAGCAGGTACGCATCGAGGACGTCGCCGCTCGACCGCGCCCGACCGAGGAGCCGCCGCGCATCAGAGAGATTGAGACGGAGATCGTCGACGAGCACGACGTCCACGGGCGGCGAGACCGTCTCATGGTCCGGCACCGCCGACAGGATACTTGGCTTCGCTGCACCGTTTCCCTGGCACGCCGCTTGTGGCGTGAGGACTGCCCGGCGGCGTTGGCTCAGGCGTGGTTGGCGAAGCGGCCGCCAGCAGTGGTGGCGGAGGTGTCACCGGGAGTCCGCACCTGTACGTGGAGCTGTCCGCGTCCGGCGGACGCGGTTGCGCGGTTGCACGGTTGCCTGTTACGGCGAAGCTGGTCGCGGCACGTGGTCCCCGACGTCTCGTCGAGGAGGTTGTCGCCGTGTATCACGACGGACCACCCACCGAGCTGGGCCCCGCGCGTCGATGCGGCCGAGGGGGCCCGCCGGTCAGCGGACGTAGTCGTACCAGGAATGAGCGCTCGCTATCGAGACGCCGCCTGGCGTCGTCACGCGGACCAGCACGGTGCCGGTGCCCGGAGGGACGGTGACCCGGACCTCGCCGCCGTTGACGACGCGCACATGCGTTCCGAGCCGAGAGCCGAAACGGACGGTCGACGTGCCACTGAGATGGAGGCCAAAGATGACCGTTGCATTGCCGCCGCGGGCGGGACCGGAAAGCGGTGCGACCCGGGTGATCGAAGGAGCGGGGAAGAAGCTGACGACGAAGTCCTCGAACCCCCCGGAGCTCCTCAAGTAGTTCCCGCCCGCGCCGCACCATCCCGACGCGGTGCACGACACCGCAAAGATGGAGGCGGATTCGCCCGTGTTGAGCTGCTTGATCCCCGGGACCACCTGTGCGCGTCCCCAGACGCCGTGCACCTCGTTAAGGACGTAGACCGGCGAGCCGCCGAGCGCGTCTTGGAAGTCACCCCCTGCGGCGCACGTGCCCGGCATGATGCAAGAGATCGCGGCGATCCCCTCTCCACCTCCATCGACGTTGAGCGCACCGGTTCCGGGGACCTCGAAGGCCTTGGTCCAGGTCCGGTGAGCCTCATTGGCGAGGAAGGACTGGATCCGATTCCCGGCGTCCATGTAGCTGCCTCCGGCGCTGCACTCCCCGGGCGCGCCGCAGGACAGAGTGGCGAGCTGCGCGGTCCCTCGAGCGTTGAGTGCGCCCGACCCGGGTACCTCTGCTGCCTGCAACCAGACGCCGCCTGCCTCGTTCACCACGAAGACCTGAGTGTGGCTCGATACGTCGCGGTAGTCCCCGCCAGCGCTGCAGTTGCCGGCGGATCGACACGACAAGGCAGTGATCGCTGCCAAGCCTCCTGCGTTGAGCGCAGAGGTCCTTGGCACCTGGATGGCCGTGCCCCACACGCCGTTCACTTCATTGTCCAGGTACGCCTGGAAGGCAGTCGACCCGTCCTTGTAGCTCCCTCCGGCCGTGCAGTTGCCGGCCGAAGCGCATGAGATCGAGTTGACCGTGGCGTGGCCGTCAATGTTGAGCGCCGCAGTCCCGGGGAGTTCGGTGGCCGTGCCCCGGTGTCCATGCGACTCGTCGATCGTGAACGCCTGGGCATGCCCGACGCCGTCGGTGAACGCCCCGCCGGCTGCGCAGTACCCAAGTGAAGGACACGAGATCGTGCGAATCGAGGCAGTCCCGCCGCCATTGAGCGCGGCGATACCGGGGACCTCAAAGGCGTGTTGCCAGACGCCATGGACCTGGCTGATGAGGAACGCCTCGAAGGCGCCGGACGCCGTGCGGTACCCGCCGCCGGCAGTGCAGTTGCCCATGGAGGCACACGAGAGGGCGTTCAGCTGTGCAAAGTTGCCGGTGTTCAACGCTGCGATGCCAGGTGCGGCGACGGCGTTGCCCCAGGCTCCCCGGATCTCGCTCGCCACGAATGCACTCATGTCAGTCGAGTGCGCCTTCGGTCGGTACTCGCCGCCCGCGCTGCAGTTGCCCTGAGAGGAGCACGACTCTGCGTCGAGCTCTGTGTACCCGCCCTTGTTGAGCGCAACGATCCCCGAGACGGCGACCGCGGGGTGCCACAGCCCGCTCGGCTGGGTCCGCGGACCAGCGAAGCCAGTCGCCGTTGCGACCCCTGCTGCGCCGATGCATGCCGCAGCCAAGAGCGACCCGAGTACCGCCGGGGCCGACCTCCGTGGCCAGCGCTGCTTCATTGCTCCCCGCCTTTCAGGTGTCGTCCTCAGCTCAGACGAGTGCGTCGTGAGTATGGCAAAGAATCTCCGTGACGCATTTCGACAAGACACGCTGTCAACCTGACACACCATGAGTGCCAGCGGGTGTCACGTCGAGCCATGAATTATTGTCGTTGCGGGCTCTCAATGTCGACGATTCTTCTAGAAACAGCTCAAGGGAATACTGCCGGTTTGCGAGCGGCGGCTGGCTAACAATCTTCGGCGCCGGCGCGCGATCTGGAAGATACGATGCGCCGTGATCTCGTGGGCAAATAGGGATCGCAGAGGTCGGCGGGCGTATACCCCCCGGCTCGCGGCGACGGCCCTGCTCGCGGGCGTCATCCTGAGCGCTCTGTCGATTCCAGGTACGTCGGCTTGGGCGGCGTCGAGGGCGCCGTCGTCGCCAACTCGGATCCCGGTCATCATCGACACTGACAACTACTCGAACACCGACGACGCCGGCGCTCTCGCCACCGCGTTCGCACTGGACCTCCAAGGTGTCGTGAACGTCGTCGCGATCGGTGTTGACACTCGCCTCAGCCGTCCCGCTGTCGCGACCAGTTCATGGAAATGCGTCGCGGCGATTGCGCAGTTCTACGGCTACCCGAGCGTCCCGATTGGCTCGGACATGCCGGACAACGGCACGACGGTGAACACACCCGACATCGCTGGTCCGTGTGCGGCGTTCGCATCCCCATCAACGCCAGCTCCCCAGTCGGCGGTCTCTGTCTACCGTCGCGCGCTGGCGTCGCAACCCAATGGCAGCGTCTTGATGGTCGGAATCGGATACGAGGAGAACCTCGTCGCACTTCTCAACTCGCCACCAGACTCGATCAGCCCCCTTGACGGGCACGACCTCATCGCTGCGAAGGTCAAGACGCTGACACTCACAGGTGGTGGCTTTCCGAGTCTGTCCAGCCCCCCCGAGAACAACCTGGCCGGCAATCCGACTGCGGCGCAGGTCGTCGCGAGCAGCTGGCCCACCAAGGTCGTGTACTCCGGCTTCGAGGTCGGCAATGGGGTGTTCACCGGCCACACCCTGACCTCGGTGCACCCATCCAACTCTCCGGTTCGCGCTGCCTACGAGGCGCTCGTTGGCCAGAATAAGAACAACCGTTCCTACGACCTCACAACGGTGTACCACGCGATCTTCCCCAGCGATCCGCTCCTCACCGAAGTAGGACCTGGCACGAACGTCATTGACAACAGCGGCGGCAATGTCTTCACCGCGGGGGCAGGCAACGAGTACTACCTCTCGCTGTCGAGTGCATCGGCACTCGCCACGACCCTCGAGCACCTCCTTGACGTGCTTCCCGGCACGTCGCCCCAGGCGATCACGTTCACCTCGACGGCGCCGGTGTCGCCCAAGGTGGGCGACACCTATGCGGCGGCCGCGACGGGCGGCGGGTCCGCC
>Ga0208219_1000008_pt1 | contig 144608 bp, 126 predicted proteins | sample NGESurshal072012_7_FD_184469 | JGI IMG/M metagenome (GOLD analysis project Ga0208219, IMG submission 184469) | Arctic peat soil microbial communities from Barrow, Alaska - NGEE Surface sample 53-2 shallow-072012 (SPAdes) | ecosystem: Environmental > Terrestrial > Soil > Wetlands > Peat ... | reverse complement strand
GTTGGACGAGCCGGTGTAGGTGACCGCGATCGAGCCCGCGACCGTGCCGTAGGCGAGCGAGACGCCGGTCGGCGCGGTGAGCTGGGTGGTGGCGATCGCAGGCCCTGCGACCGGCGTCATTGCGGATGTGTACGCCGCAGATGAAGGGTTCGCCGTGATCGTCACGTAGTAGCTCGTACCGGGGACGTGCCCGGTCAGCTGGGCGCCAGAGGTGTCGTTCGCCTGCGTGGAGCAGCCCGTCGTCATGGCAGCGTTCGTGCAGACGGTCGCCGTGTAGCTCGCGGGCGCGGCGCCGGACGAGGCCGTGAATGTGGCCACGAGTGCTCCCGCGGTCGTGCTCGACGGTGAGGTCGACAGGTTGGTGGGCGCATTGAGCTGACTCGTGGCTGCCTGCGGTCCCCCATAGCCAGAGGCGCCTGAGGCGAGGTAGCCGACTGACGCCTGCGCGGTCGCCGTGACGTAGTAGCTCGACCCCGCCGAGCCGGGCGAGAAGCCGAGGCCGATCGCGATGCCGCCGGACAGCACGTTGGTGGTCGTGATGCAGGAGAACGGGAACGGGAAGGGGCAGGCTGAGACGATGTAGAGCTGGCCGGCGGGCGCGTTGGACGACGACGTCGTCACTGCGATCGAGCCAGGCACGGAGCCGTACGCGAGGACCGGCGTCGAAGGTGTCGTCAGCTGGACCGTCGCCATGGTCGGTCCGACTGAGCCCGTCGTCGCGGCGAGGTAGCCGGTCGAGGCGGCTGCCGTGATGGTCACGAAGTAGCTCGTGCCCTGAACCAGGCCGGTCAGCTGGGCGCCCGAGGTGTAGTTCGTCTTGGTCACGCAGGCCATCGTCATGCCGGCGTCGGTGCACGCCTTGGCCGTGTAGGACTGGCCGCCGGGCGCGTTGGACGAGCCGGAGAACGAGATTGTCATGGCACCCGCGGTGGTGGACGAGGGTGCGACCGAGCTGATCGCAGGCATCGCCAGCTGCGTGGTCGCGAGTGCGGACGAAGCCGAGACCGCAGAGTTGGCGCTCGCGTACGCGAGGCTGGACGAGTTGGCCGTGATCTGGACCCAGTAGTTGGTGCCCGGACTCAGCCCCGTGAGCTGAACGCCCGAGGTGTAGGTGGTCTGGACGATGCAGTTCTGGGTCATCGAGCTGTTGGTGCACGCCGTCGCGGTGTAGCTCGCCAAGGTCGGGCCGGCGGAGGCGGAGAACGTGGCCGTGATCGCGCCTGGTGTCGTGGTCGACGACGCCACGTTGGGCGTGCCGGGGGCGAAGATCTGGCTCGTCGCTGCCTGCGGGCCGCCGGCAGCGGAGGTCGGCGAGCCGATGTAGCCGCTGGACGGCTGTCCGGTCACCGTGACGAAGTAGCTGGTGCCCGGCGAGCCGACTGCGTAGCTGAGGCCGACGGCGTTGCCACCGGACAGGACGTTGGCCGTGGTCACGCAGCCCGTGGTCATGCCGGCGTTGGTGCACGCCTTGACCGTGTACAGCTGGCCCACCGGCGCACCGGCGAGCGTCGTGGAGACCACGATCGTCCCAGGTGCCGCTCCGTAGGCGAGTGTCGGCGTCGTCGGCGTGGGGAGCTGGACGGCGGCCATCGTCGGCCCGACCACGGCCGAGGTCGCGCCGATGTAGGACCCGCTGCTGACTGCGGTGATCGTGGCGTAGTAGTTGGTGCCCGGGGTCAGCCCGCTGAACTGGGCGTTCGAGAGGTAGGAGGTGTGCGACACGCAGCTCTGCGTCATCGCGACGTCCGAGCACGCCGTCGCCGTGTAGAGCTGGCCGCCAGGGGCGTTCGAAGAGCCGGTGTAGTTAATCGTGATCGCGCCTGCGGTGGTGATCGATGACGAAGCGAAGTTGAGGGTCGGTGCGTTGAGCTGTGTCGAGGCAAGCGTCGCGCTGATCGACGTCGGCGACGTGGCGCTCACGTAGCCCGCTGGCGGGACGGCCTTGATGGCGACGTAGTAGCTCTGACCGCCGATGAGCCCGCCGAGCGTGCCGCCCGAGGTGATCGCGCCGGGCACGCAGCTATTCGTCATTGACGAGTTCGTGCAGGCGGTCGCGGAGTAGCTCGCGGGCGCTATGCCAGTCGAGCCCGCGAACGTGACCACGATCGCGTTGCCGACTGTAAGCGAGGTGACCGCGGTCGGGGTCCCGGGCGCGTTCAGCTTGCTCGTGTCAGCGTGCGACACCACGCTCGTCGGGGGTGAGCCGAAGTAGGACGCCGAGGCGTTCGCTGCGGCGGTCACGAAGTACGTGGAGCCGGGCGATCCCTGTGTGAACGCGAACCCGGCGTAGTCGTTGCCCGGAGTGAAGTTTGCGTTGGTGACGCAGCTCGTCGTCATGCCCACGTTGGTGCACACCTTGACCGTGTAGGTCTGCGTGGGCGAGGCGTTGGCCGGGGCGTTGAACGCGACGTTGATCGAGCCGGCACTGGACCCGTAGCCGACGGTGAGCCCGGACGGGGCAGTGAGCTGGACCGTCGCCAGTACGCCAGGGGACACGGCGGTTGACGCTGCGAGGTACGCCGCACTGGGCGCGTTGGCGGTGATCTGGACGTAGTAGGTCGTGCCCTGGTTGAGCCCGGCGACCTGCGTGGTCCCTGGGTTGACGGACTGCGAGGTGCATCCCGTCGTCATGCCTGGATTGGTGCACGAGGTCTCGGTGTACGACGATGGCAGCTGGGGTCCCGCCGACGCCGAGAATGTCACGGCGATCGCACCGGCGGTCGTGGCCGACGACACCACTGACAGGTTGGTCGGGGCGTTGACCTGGCTGACCGCAGCCTGGGACGACGCCGAGACCCCAGAGCTACCGGAGGCGAGGTAGCCAGGGGACGCGTTCGCCACGACCGAGACGAAGTACGAGGTCCCCGGTGAGGCGGGGTTGTACGCGAGCCCGGTGAGGTTGCCGCCCGGCGTCACGGAACCGGTCACGCAGCCGGTGGTCATCGCGGCGTTCGTACAAGCCTTGGCGTTGTAGGTCTGACCAGGCGCGACGGGAGTCGGGGTGGCGAAGGAGACCGAGATGGAGCCCGGGACCGTGCCGTAGGCGAGCGTCGGCGTCCCCGGTGCGTTGAGCTGTGTCGTCGCTAAGGCCGGCCCGCCTTGGGCCGAGGTCGCCGGCAGGTACAGCGGGGACGGCGCGTTCGCCGTGATCGTGACGTAGTAGCTCGTCCCTGGCGTGAGCCCGGTGATCTGGGAGCCCGAGGTGAAGTTGTTCTGCGTGACGCACCCGAAGCCGACGCCGGAGTTCGCGCAGGCCGTGGCCGTATAGGCCTCGCCGGATGGTGCGTTCGAGGAGCCCGTGAAGGTGACCGAGATCGCCCCGGCTGTCGTCGTCGACGACGCCACCGAGGTGATCACCGGTTGGGCAAGCTGGATGTAGACGTTGAACGACGAGCTGATCGCCGAGATCAGTCCGGGATCCGTCGCGTTGAGCTGGTAGGCAAGGCCGGCCGTGTCGATGCTGCAGTTGTTGAATGACACGACGCCGGAGACCTCGGTGCCGACGCAGAACTGCGAGAGGTTCGCGCCGCTCGTGCCCGTCCCCGGGGTGATGCTGAGCACAACGGGTGACAGGTCGGTCGTGACGAGATTGCCGGCTGCGTCCTCGACGCGGATGATCGGCTGGGTCGTGAAGGGCTGGCCCACGATGGCGCCGGCGGGCTGGACGGCGAACACGAGCTGGTAGGCGGGCCCTGGGGCTGGGACCGGTGGTGCGAAGGGGTCCTGAACGATGAAGTTGGTGGTGTAGCTCTGGCCGGCCGTGGTGTCCTGGATCGTGATCGTGATCCACTCGGGCGAGCTCGCGACGCAAGGCGGCGACGAAGACGAGGACACGAAGGCCGATCCGTTCCAGTACTGGACCTGGCTCACACTTGCGAGATAGCCGGAGGGCAGGCTGAAGCTCGGCGCGCCACCGCCTTGGGACTGGAGCGTCTGGTAGTACGAGAGCGATCCGCACGACTTGTACGTGGGGTTCGTCTGCTGCTGGATCTGGGCGATCGCCTGTTGGGAAGCGCTGCGGATGACCGTGTCGAGCGTGGCGGCACTGCGGTGCGTCGCGGAGGCCGAGATGGAGGTCGCGAACGCAAAGAGCAGCGCGACCGTCGCGATGCTCAGGATCAGGAGGGCGAACAGGACCTCGAGGAGGGTGTCTCCCCTCTCGCGTTGCGCGGAACGCGCTGTCGTGGCGCGCGACGTGGCAATGCCCGGCGACCTCCGGTCGCCGCCGCTCACGTGAGTGCGCGTCGCGCGCCGCAGCGTCGTCATGACAGCAGCAGCCCCACCGAGATGCCTTCGAGGCCACCACCCTTCATCGTGATGGTCATCGACGTGGGCGTCAGCGCGTCGACCATCGGCGTGCCCGTCTTGGTCGAGGAGGGCTCCTGGTTCCCTGACTGACACGTGACTTGCGTGGTCCCGAAGCCAATGGGGCCGTTCCAGTTGTTCATGTTGTTGCATGTGTTCCCGTACTCGGAGACGCCCGGCGTATTCCACAAGGGCTGCAGCACCTGGTTCGACTGCCAGATGATGGACTCGCTCACATCTGTGGTCTCGGCGTCCGCGCTCACGAACTCCCAGCCGGTGGCTGGCGCACCGGTCGGCGTGGTGACGGTGATGTTCGTGAAGCTGAGCGTGTTGGTTGGTCCGAACCCCGTGTTGGTCTGGTACATCGCCGGGCTGATGCACGACGGCGTCGGAGCACCCGTGCTCGTCTCGGGTGGCGTGGAGTCCGGGCAGCCGAGACCGGTGTAGAACGGCTGGCTCACGCCGTTGACAGGCAAGGTGTTGCCGAGGAAGGCCTCGGGGTAGGTGGGCAGGGTCGCTGCAATCATTGGCTGGTTGCCCGACTCGCTCATGCAGAAGCTGAGGACGTCGCCGCCGGGGATCGAGGCGATCATCTCCTGGCAGCCAGGCGCTGCAGCAAGTGCCGCGTTGTACGTCGAGAAGTCGACGAAGCACAGCGTCTGTGCGTAAGTGCCATTGAAGACAGTGCCGCCCTCGGTCGCCGCGAATTGGCAGCTCGTGTTGGTCGGATTGATGATCGGCGAGCCGCCGGTGTTCGGCGGCGCGCTCGCTGCGGGATCGGCCGTGAGCGAGAACGTGTAGCCGCTCAACGGCTCGATGACCGGGAAGACCACCTCGGTCACGGGCTGCACGCTGATCCAGCCGCTCTGGGCCTGCGAGTTCAGCGCGGCGACGTTGACGGTCGTGTCGTTGGCCTTGAGGGTCGGGGCAGGAAGGTTCGATGCGATGTCGAAGGAGACCGTGGACGACGACGTTGGCGTCGTCGTGAAGCCGTTTGCGCAGTACTGGCGCACGAGCAGCCAGCTCGACCCGTTGGCCACCTCGGCATAGGTGACGCCGGCCGTCGAGCCGCCCGTCGTCCACCGCAGCCCGAGCAGCTGGGTGCCGGGTCCGCACTGGGATGCGCCCTCGTCGGTCGTGATCAGTTGGGCGCTCTGGACGTCCTGGACGAAGTTGGCCGAGGTGACCTGGGCGTCGCCGGAGTCCGACACCCGGTTCGAGACACTGCCCTGGATGGAGAGCACCGCGATCAGGCCGGCAGCGATCCCGCCCATGATGATCGGGATGATCAGCACCGAGATCAGCAGCTCGATCAGCGTGAAGCCGCCCTCGTCCACTGGCGGCCGAGCACGCACGGCGCTCTGCCGTGGCGTGAGGCGTCCGAACAGGGACCATGTTGTGTGCGAGTGGTTCACGTCACCTTGACCTGGCTGTAGATGCCGTACATCGCAGAGATGAGCGCGACCGCGACGAAGCCGACGACGACGCCCATGAAGATGATGACGGCTGGCTCGAACAGGCTGGTGAAGCGCTTCACCTTCTCGTCGAGATCCCGGCTGTAGTACTCGGCCGCGACCTCGAGCTGCTGGTCGAGGGTGCCGGTCTCTTCGCCGACGCGGAACATCTGGCGGGCGGCGCCTGGGAACAAGCCGGTCTCGGCGAGAGGCCCTGCAAGTCCCTTGCCCTCCATCATCTGCTCGCGGATGTGCTCGATCGCGTCGTGGTAGACGGCGTTGTTCGTCGAGTCGGCGGTCACCGTGAGCGAGCGGGGGAGGTCGACGCCGGCCTTCACCATCGAGGAGAGGACCCGGCAGATCCGTTCGAGAACCGCAGCTTGGATGAGGTCCCCGAGCACGGGGACTCGAAGCGCGAGGGCGTCGAGCTTGGCGCGGCCCTTCGGCGACCGGAGCATCGCCATGAGGCCGCCGATCGCACCGATCATCAGCAGGAAGATCGCCCACCACCACTTGGTGACAAAGCTGGAGGACGCGAGCAGCATCCGGGTCGGAAGGGGCAGCTTTGCGTTGAGGGACTTGAAGAAGGTCACGAATCGAGGCAGCACGAACACCGCGAGGACGAAGACGACCACGACCGACATGACGAGGACGATCCCCGGGTACACCATCGCCGAGACGAACTTGGAGCGGGCCTCGGTGTCGCGGTCGATGTAGCTCGCGAGCTGCTCGAGGGCCGAGTCCAGGTTTCCCGTCATCTCCGCGGACTCCAAGATGCCCACGTAGTACGAGGGGAATGCCTCAGGGTGCGTCGCCGCGGCGCCAGCGAAGGTGTCGCCGGCTCGAAGGTCGTCGATCATGGCCTGGACGACCTTGCGCATCAGCTTCTGGGTGGTCTCCTCCAAGATGACCTCCATCGCCTCCATGATCGGGATGCCCGCGCGCATGAAGACCGCGAGCTGGCGGGAGAAGTGACCGACATCCTTTCGAGGCACCTTCTTCTTCGTGATCTCGAACTTGAGGATGTTCCTTTTCTCGGTCACCTCGAGTGGCTGGTAGCCGCGCTCGAGCAGCGCGAGGTGCGCCGCACCCGCGGTCTCGGCCTCCTCGGTGCCGGTGATCTTGTGACCCTCGCTGTCGAGGGCCGTGAACTGGAACTTCGAGGTGGGCTTGTTCGCCTTGACGTTCTTCGAAGTGGGCCGCGTGGCCTTGTCGGTTTTCATAGCGTGTACATGCTCCTTACGACCTCGTCTACGGACGTGATGTCCTGAGCCACCAGGCTGATGGCCTCTTGGCGAAGGGTCCGCATGCCCTGCTTCTTCGCAAGGTTTCGCAGCTCCTCCTGGGTTGCCCAGCCGACGATCAGCCGCTTGATCTCCGGCGTCATCTGAAGGAGCTCGTAGACACCGATGCGCTCCTTGAACCCGGTGCCACCGCAGAAGTTGCACCCGGTCCCGTGGTAGAAGACCTGCTTTTCAGGTGGGCCGCCGCTCTCCTCGTAGAAGATCCGCTCTTCGGGGGTGAGCTGGTAGGCGGTCTTGCACGAGGGGCAGATCCGGCGAAGCAGTCGCTGGGCGACGACGGCGAGCACGGACGACGCGATCAGGAACGACTCGATTCCCATGTCCAAGAAGCGGTGCAGGCCCGAGACGGAGTCCGTGGCGTGCATCGAGGAGATGACGAAGTGGCCGGTGAGCGCCGACTGCGTCGCGACACGGGCAGTCTCGACGTCGCGGATCTCTCCGACGAGGATGACGTCCGGGTCCTGGCGCAGGATGGACTTGAGTCCCGTTGCGAACGTCAGCCCGGCCTGCTCGTTCGTCTGAATCTGGTTGATCGAGGGAAAGACGTACTCGACCGGGTCCTCGATGGTCATGACGTTGAGTGTCGGGTTGTTGACCTCGGTCAGGGTCGCGTAGAGCGTGGTGGTCTTCCCACTCCCGGTCGGACCCGCGCAGAGCATCATGCCGAACGGCGCGCGAACGATCTTGGAGTACGTCGCGTGCGTATCGGGCGGCATCCCCAGGTCGCCGAGCCTGAAGACCGACTTGGTCTTGTCCAGCACGCGCATGACACAGCTCTCACCAGCGATCGTGGCGACGGTGGCGACTCGCACGTCGACCGGCTTGCCGTCGATCACCGTGGTGAGCTGGCCGTCCTGGGGGCGACGGCGCTCGACGATGTTCATCCCCGCCATGATCTTGATGCGGCTCACGAGCCCCGCACCCATGACGCTGGGCAGCGAGATGATCTCCTTCAGCGCACCGTCGACGCGGAAGCGAATGCGTACGATCCCTTCACCGGGCTCGATGTGCACGTCGGAGGCGCGATCACGGATTGCCTGGGTGAGGATCCGGTCCACGACCTGGACGACCGGGGCGTCCTCGGACTCGATGTCGTCGGTGGACTCGACCTCGCCGACGTGGCGCTTCCTGGTTCCTTCGACTGAGACAAACGCGGCCACCAGGTTGTCGACACCGACGATGGCCCGGTAATTGGAGTCGATCGCCCACCGCACGTCGCTCAGCGGAGCGATCATCATCCGGACTGAACAGCCGGCTGCCTTTTCAAGCAGGTCGCGAAGCTCCTCAGTCGGCTCAGCAGCGGCCACATCGAGGCCGTCGTCGCTGATGCGGACCGGCACCGCCAGCTGCTCGCGAGCCACCTGCTCGGGGATGAGCGCGAGAGCCTCGGGCTCGATGTTCTCGCGGCGCAAGTTGGACACAGGGACGTCGAGGAACTCAGCCAGCACGTCGACGAGGGCACGGTCGTCGAGCAGACCCATCGACACGAGCACCTCGCCGATCCGGCCGCCCGACTCGAGCTGCTGCGCAAGTCCCTGCTCGAGTTGCGTCTCATTCACGAGCTCGCGCTCGATCAGGAGGTTGCCGAGCCGCCCGCGAGAGACGCCAGCGAGCTTCTCCGAGGAGGTGACGGTCTTGGACGCTGTCGATCCCAGGTCATCGAGGTCGAAGTGAGCACCGTCGTCGAGCACGTCGAGATCGCGGTCTGCGATCGCGAGTGCGGAGCTCTGCGATGACGACGAGGCTGCAGACCGAGGACCAACGGTGACGGCATCGGCCTTCACGGCCATGTCCTCACGTGGTGCTCCTTGCTTATTCCTCTTAAAGGCCATGACTGTCCCTCGTTGAGAGCCGACTGAACGGCGTCAGTATGACATGACACTTTTGTGAATAGCCATGGGTTCCAACCAGAGTTTTGAGGCTGTTGATCTTTGAATTAGACACACCAGTCTGGCTCGTTTGGAACGACACTCGAATGCGTCCATACGTTGGGTCTCGCCCGTTGCTCGAGTTGATCAAGCGGCGTTGTTGCTCCGTTGTGGTGGAGCAAAGACGCTCGCTCACAGCAGCACAGTGAGGTCGCGTCGCCGATGACCACGTCCAGGCGAACGCCGGGCAGGAAGGGAGCGAGCTCAGCTCAGCTCGAGCGCGCGCGGAGATGCAGAAGCGCACATCAATCACGCACCCCACTCGACGAGCGAGTCGTACGTGCTCGAGTTCACGATCTCATAGCCGACGGGCTTGCACGCCGTCATCGACGAGCACGACACACCGTTGAGCCCGTCTCTGGAGCTCGGGTTGGCGCTCACCGACGTCGACCAGCGCAAGCCGTTCCAGCTCTCGACCAGTGTCCGGTCCATGCCGCCGGCCTGGAAGTCACCGACTGCCTTGCAGGAGCGAGTGCGGGGGCACGAGACGGCCCACAGCGCGCTGTGCAGATTCGGGCTGGTGCTCCTCATCGTGCTCCACCGGCGCCCGTTCCACCTCTCGATCAGCGTTCGGGTGCCCGCGCCGCGGACCTGGTTGCCGACCGCCTCGCAGGAGCTGGTCGTCGTGCATGACACGCCGTTGAGCAGGTTGATGACTCCGGGGTTTCGACTTGCCAGCGTGACCCACCTCTTGCCGCGCCACCACTCGATCAGCGTCACGCTGTGTCCACCCAGCACCCGCTCGCCCACCGCCATGCAGAACCTCGCAGCGGTGCACGAGACACCATGCAGCCGGTTGGCCCCGCGACCGACGTTCGTGCTTGGCGCGATCCGCCACCGTGCGCCGTTCCACATCTCAACAAGCGTGTGGCTGGCGCGATGCTGCACCTGGGTGCCGACGGCCATGCAGAAGTGCGACGTTGCGCACGACACGGCGGCAAGCGAGTCCTGCGATCCGGGGTTCAGTGATGTCGACGTCGACCACACGTGCCCGTTCCACCTCTCGACCAGCGTGCGCGCCGAGGAGCCAGCGCCCTGGGTGCCGACCGCCATGCAGAACGAGCGAAGCGGACACGACACGTCGACGAGGTAGTTCGACGTCACGCTCGGGCTCGTGCTAGGCGACGTGGTCCATCTCGATCCGTTGAGCATCTCGACAAGGGTCTTGTCCACGGCTGCGATGACGTAGAACCCGACCGCAACACAGAATGAGGTGCCGTGGCATGACACGCCGCTCAGTGCGTTCGCTGTGGCGCTCGGGTTCTGGCTCGTCGCGACGCGGAACCCGACCTGCTTCGGTCCCCCCGGAGCCTTGGAAGCAGCAGCGAGCTGCGGCTGCGCGATGCCGGCCGCGAGTGCGATCGCCACGACGATCGCGGCCTTCGCCGCCACGTGATGCGTACGCGCGGCACGATGCACACCGGTGTCGTGCTTCTCGTTCGACCGAGGCGTCTGCCACCTGCTTGCACTGCGGTCAAGGCGTCGAACTCGAGGTGTGAACATGCGAGACAACCTCACAGTCACACGTCACTGCTTCGTCCACGTCTTCCCAACTCAGTCTCAATTCCGAACGCGCATTGGGCGCTGCAGGCACGGTTCACGGCTCATCGGGTGGGGGGCGATTGGATTGCCTGTCGCAATCGACGTGCGAACACGGCATGCTTGGTGCATGACAGATGTCTCAGTCAGCGAATCAGTTGACGTCCTCGAGCCCATGGCGACGTCAATGAGCCAGCAGTTCGATACGCCACGTCGCGGCCGCCCGTCGCTTGTAACCTCAACTCGTGGACTTAGAGCACGACGGCCGGCTGCGACAACGATGACCAGGATCCTCATCGTCGAGGACGAGCTCGAGATGGTCACGATGCTTCGCACGTACCTCACCTCAGAGGGCTACGACGTCGACGTCGCGTCGAACTGCGCGGGTGCCATCTCTGCTGCGACCGCGACGCCCCCCGACCTTGTGCTGCTCGACATCGTGCTCGGCAAGGAAGACGGACGTGACGTCTTCCGTGAGCTGCGGCTGATGAGCGACGTGCCCACGATCTTTCTCACTGGCCGCGGGCTCGAGACCGATCGGATCGCCGGGCTCAAGATGGGTGCCGACGACTACATGGTCAAGCCCTTCTCGCTCGGCGAGGTGTCTGCGCGAATCGAGTCAGTGCTGCGTCGCGTCTCCGGCGCCTTGTCGAGCGTCGACACCGACGAGCCGTCCATGTCGTTCGGCCCGCTACAGATCAACGAGCTGACTCACGAGGTGCGGCTGGACGGTGAGCTCATCGAGCTCACGAGCAAGGAGTTCGCGCTCCTGGCGTTCCTCGCCGCATCGCCGCGACGTGTGTACTCGCGTGAGCAGCTCCTCGAGAACGTGTGGCTGTCGTCGCCTGAGTGGCAAGGCGGTGCGACCGTCACCGAGCACATCCGAAGGCTCCGCTCCAAGATCGAGGTTGACCCTGATCGCCCGCGTTGGATCACGACCGTGCGGGGCGTCGGCTATCGATTCGAGCCACCACACGCGACGAGCGCTGCGGCAGGCGAGTCCTCAGAGCGCGCCGACAGCTAGCCCCGCAGCTCGCGAGAGCGAGCGGCGAGCTTGCTCGGAACTGGCTCGACGCCGATCCGGCTTCAGGGGTGACTCACGCTGCGATGTGACCGCAGATCGGCGATCACGCCCAGGATCTCGCTCGGCTTGAACGGCTTGGCGAGGAACACCGCCGAGCCATCTGCGAGTCCCTCCAGCACTGTTGCGTCAAGGTTCCCAGAAGCCAGGACCACCAAGAGGTCGGGCCGATGGGACTGCAGCTGAAGGGCGAGCTCTCGCCCAGACATCCCCGGCATCACGACGTCGCTCACCAGGAGCTCAATCGGCCCATCGTGCGCAGTTGCGATCTCGAGCGCCCGCTCGCCGCTCTCTGCCTCGAGCACCTGGAAGCCACGATGCACGAGGACGCGGCTCATCAGCGCGCGGATGCCGTCTTCGTCCTCGGCGAGAAGCACGGTCGCGGTCTCGATGACCTCAGCGGCAGCCTCCGGTTCTGCTGGCTCCAGCGCCTCCTCCCAGACCGCCGGCAGGTAAATGTCAAACGTCGTCCCCTCGCCGAGCACGCTCCTGCAGCCGATCGACCCACCGCTCTCGGTCACGACCCGCTTGGCCGCGGGCAGGCCAAGGCCTGTCCCCCTCGATGGTCCCTTGGTCGTGAACAGCGGCTCGAAGCACTGCTGGCGGGTCGCCTCATCCATGCCGGCACCCGAGTCGGTCACCTCGATGTGCACGTACTCCCCGCTCTCGAGTCCCGTGAGCGCTCCCGCGGCAGCGTCGGGCTGCGCCGGGCCGATCGCAATCCGAAGGGTGCCGCCTGCCTCCATGGCATCCCTGGCATTGGTGGCGAGGTTCATGACCATCTGCTCGAACTGGTCAGGATCTGCTCGAACGTTCGCAGATGCCCGGGCGAGATCCAATTCGAGCCGGACGTCAGCGCCGATGATGCGATCGAGTACCTCTGCGATGGCATGCACAGCCTCGACGGGCGAGAAGACGACCGGCGCTGGCGACTTCGTCCGCCCCATCGTGAGCAGCTTGCCGGTCAGGGTTGACGCCCTCGACGTGGTTGCCTGGATGTCGGTTATCAGCTGTTGGGCGCGCTCGCTGGTAGCGACCTCAACGTTGAGCAGCTCGGTGTAGCCGGCGATCAGCGTGAGGAGGTTGTTGAAGTCGTGCGCGACGCTGCTCGACAGCTGTCCGATGACTTCCATCCGCTGGGCGTGACGAAGCTCCTCCATGAGCTGACGATGATCCGTCACGTCGTCGACAAGGGTGAGGAACGTGTCGCTCTCGCCCGGTGTCAGGGGCAGTCGGGCCACCGAGACCGCCAGGTCGCGATGCCGGCCGCCCATCTCGATGCCTGGCAGCTCGTGGCTTGCGACCGCCGCGCCGGCCGCCGCCGCGTCCCACAGCTCCTGCAACGAGTCGGCCATTCCTTGCGGGAACGAGGCCCTGTCGCTGGCTCGCTCGTCGCCACCCCATCCGAACACGGCGCCGGCGGCCCGGTTCCACCAACGAATCTCGCCGTCGGCCTTCGACTCGATGATCCCGATAGGGGCGGTCTCGACGAGGACTCGGAGCCGTTCTTCGCTGCTCAGGATCGACTGGTTGAGCTCGGTGGCGCTCAGCGCTGACGCCGCCATCTGGGCGAGCAAGGTAGCGATCTCGACGTCGTCGTCGCTGAAGCCGACGCCGTCGGGCCGCCGCACCGACACGGTCCCACGCGCGGTCCCGCGCATGACCAGTATCGGCGCGACGAGCCAGCCATCGACTTGTCGCGCAGCACCAGTCGCGAGCTCTCGGAGGGGCATGCTGGGCGCGCCCGACGAGTCAGCGGCGGCGACGAGGGTGTCGTGCCCCTTCGACGCGGTCGCGACAAGGGGCGCGCCGGGCCCCTCGATGAGCGTGACGACCGCGGTCTCGGCATCAAAGGCACCCCGAGCGCGCCTCGCGAGTGCCTCAACGACCCCTGCCTCTGACTGCAGGCCCGCGATCGAGATCGACGCCGCGATGAGCTGGTGGAGCTGGCTCGCAAGCCGCTGCGACCGTCGAACGGCCTCGCGAGCACGCTGCTCGAGCGCCACTCGCTCGTCCGTTGGCGGCTCGCCGGGCTGCTGCTCGGCGGGCTGCGGCTCGGCGGGCTGCGGCTCGACGCTCATGGGCTGCCTGCGTCGCGCACGGACCGTGTCGGCCGCTGCCATGAAGACGGCGAGCGCCGCCAGCGCGCCAGCTCCAGCAGCGAGGGTCACGCGACTCCACGTCTGCAGGTGGAGCGACGAGGCACGCTCCGGGGAGGTCACCAGCGCAACGATGCACGCGGCGAGCACGCACGTCGTCGTTGCGAGCACGAAGACCACGGCGCCACGCGCCCCAGGCTCTCGTCGCGTCGGCATCACAGTGACCTGAGGTGCAGGTGCAGTGACGGCCCGACGAAGATCGCCACCACGGCGCCGATCGCGAGGAAGGCACCATAGGGCAGCGGGGTCGTCCGATCCGCCCTCCTGGCGACGAGAAGCCCCAAGCCGAAAGCGGCGCCCACGAGGTTCGCGCCGAAGAACCCGATGAGGACGGCGGGCACGCCGAGCCAGCCAAGTCCGAAGCCGAGCACGAGTGCGAGACGCACGTCGCCGAATCCAAGCAATCGCTGGTCAAGGCGATTGACCGCGTAGAAGAGGACGAACCAGGCTGCCGAGAAGCTTGCCGCGAGCACGAGGGACCGCCAGTGACCGGTGGCAACGGTCGCGACGACCAGGAGTGCCACAACGAGGCCGAACACGACGTACACGGTCCTTCTCGGGAGCAACCTGGTCTCGACGTCAATGCACGCAAGCGCGAACAGGCCAGCGACCATGACCAGGTAGGCAGGGAGCGCCGCGTGCGCGCCGAATCGAATCGCGACACCGACAAAGAGGGCAGCGGTAGTGGCCTCAACCAGTGGGTAGCGAGGAGAGATTCGCAGCCCGCACGACCTGCATCGCCCCTTCAGCAAGAGCCACGAGACGATGGGGATGTTGTCGCGGCTGGAGATCGGCGTGCCACAGTCCGGGCAGGCCGAGCCGGGAGCGACGATCGACTCGCGCCTTGGGACCCGATAGATGACGACGTTGAGGAAGGAACCGACCGCCAGGCCAAGCAGCGCACACGCCCCGATGACGAACCCCAATGTCACAGCTGCCTGCTGCCGACATTGCGCCTGCACGGTGCACGCCATCGTGAACCACGGCCCATCATTGACTGAGAGCTCAACGGAGCCAACTCAGAGAGGCTTCCCCGAGAAGATCGCGTAGTCCTCGAGGAATCGATCGATCGCCTCGGCGTCGTGGGGGACGGAGAACAAGAAGCCCTGGCCGACGTCGACGTTCTCGCGGCGGAGCCGGAGGCGCTGGTCGTCGTCCTCGATGCCTTGCGCGACGGTCTGGACGTGACGAAGCTTGCCGAGCTGCACCAGCTCGTGCACTCGCGCCGCATGGCTGGAGGAGGTGGACAGGTCCGAGACCACAGCGCGGTCGATCTTGACGATGTCGATGGGGAGGGACTCGAGGAGCGACACCGAGCCCGGGTCCACGCCGAAGTCATCGATTGCCAGCCGTACTCCCGTTTCCTTCAGACGATCGAGGGAGGCACGGAGCTCGGACCCACCGATCAGTGTGTGCTCCGAGAACTCGAGGACGAGATGGCCTGGATCGAAGGTGCTCTCGGCCAGCGCAAGCGCCACCTCACGCGGGAGTGTCGTCTGCGCAAGCTGCTGTCGCGACACGTTGATCGAGACGGAGAAGCGATGGCCCCGCGCGTACCAATCGGCCCCCTGCCTGCACGCGGTCGAGAGCACCCATGAGCCGACTTCGGTGATGAGGCCGGTCGCCTCCAAAGCCGCCAGGAACTCGTCAGGGCTGATCACGCCCTTGGCCGGGTGCCGCCAGCGCAAGAGCGCCTCGACTCCCACGAACGCGCCGCTCTGCAGGTCGATTGTCGGCTGATAGAGGAGCAGGAACTGACGCTCCGCCACTGCACGCTTGAGCTCGTCGACGAGCGCAAGGTCGGTGAGGGGCGAGGCGTGACTCTCGGCATCAGTGGCCATGGCACACCACTTCCCTGCTGACCGCCGACCGATTGAGCGTGGCATCGAGCGGCAACACCTCGAATCGACAGTAGCACTCGACCCTCGAAATGGTGCTGTTCACTGACCTTGCATGATCTCAGTTGGAGACAAGTTGAGGCGTGACCGCGAGTCACTCCGGGTGGGGGCGACCAGTCGCCGCGAACGTCGCAGGACTGCCCTCATGCAACCAGATCGACCATCGACCATGCCGGTCAGCCCGCGCGCCGTGCGGCACTGAGCAGAACGGACTTCCGCCGCTCGCCGACCACCATCTGCATCGAGCAGAGGCGAGCCGCGGCGCGGCGATGACGCACGCGCGCAGGTTCCACCGTTTTCGAATGTGCGTGCAGTAGTTTCGTCAAGTATTCCGATGGGCCACCAATCCGACCCCTGGATCGAAATCTTGGAGCGCGAGCGTCAATCATGGGAAACGTCGTAGGACGTCGCTATCGATATGGCGCCAGCTTTGTAGATCGGCTGTCCGGTGTTCGCTTCGAGGGGCATCACCCGGTCCTGCGTCCTGACCTCTGGAAGCTCTACCTCAATGAGGCAGAGGGGATCTATCGGGACCACGGGTTCGAAGGAACCCTGCGCCGCCAGGAGCTCGAGGAGGGCAACGGCGTCTCGCTGTTCTTCCTCGGCTTCGCGCCCGACGGCCGGGTGGTCGCGGGCGTGCGGTGCCACGGCCCCCTGGAAGCCAGCCACCAGACAGCACTCGTCGAGGAGATGTCGCCGTCGCCCGAGGTCGACGACTTCGCGCGGCTGATAGACGCACACGTCCCGCACGGCGCGATCGAGATCAAGGGCGCATTCTCAAAGGGCGAGAGCGCCACCGGCCATCGGCTGGTGGCCACGATCTCGCGCTCAGTGACCCACGCGATGCAGTGGCTCGGAGCCGAGTTCGCCATCGCCGCGGTGTCCGACACGCTGCTCAAGACAGGGCACGAGACGGGTGCCCGTCAGGTGGGGACGACGTCGGTGCCGTTCCCCGACGAGCGATACCGGACCGTCGCGGTCGAGTGGTACCGGGCTCGAAGCCACGAGCTCTGCTCGCCCTCGCACCAGCTGGACTTGCGCCTTGAGGCCGAGCAGCTGTCGAGGCGCATCGCGACGATGCAGGACGGGCCGATCGAGCCGATCGCCGCATTGGGAGCTCCGTGGCGGCCCGTCGTGCTCGACATGCAACTGCGCTCCCACCGCGAGGTCCTCCAGGTGCTCCGAGAGGACACCTCGCTGCAGCTCCTCGACCGCTACTCCGAGCAGCGGGCGCAGCTTGGCGAGCTCAGGCCGACACCCACGAAGTCGATGCTCGACGAGGGGCAGCGCTGGGTCTACTTCCCATGGCGGCGCGCGGTCGTGCGACTGCTCGCGCCCAAGGGGTTCAGCGCGCTGCGGCTCGACCGCAACCGCAACAAGCTGACGCAAGACGAGCAGTCGCGGCTGCGGTCGCTCCGCGTTGGCATCGTCGGCCTGAGCGCGGGCCACTCGATCGCACACGTCCTCGCCATGGAGGGCATCGTCGGCGAGCTGCGCCTCGCGGACTTTGACTCGATCGAGCTCTCGAACCTCAACCGCTTGCCTGCGACGGTCCTCGACCTCGGGGTCAACAAGGCGGTCGCCGCGGCACGGCGGATCGCCGAGATCGATCCTTATCTCAGAATCGTGCCCGTCCCCGAGGGGATCACTCGGGACAACCTTGGGTCGTTCCTCGACGGCCTCGACCTCGTCATCGAGGAGTGCGACTCACTCGACGTCAAGCTCCTCGTCCGCGAAGCGGCGCGAGACCGTCGCATCCCAGTTGTGATGGAGACCAGCGATCGCGGGGTCCTCGACGTCGAGCGGTTCGACCTCGAGCCCGATCGCCCCATCTTCCACGGACTTCTCCCCGGCGTGGACTCCATCGAGCTCGCCGGGCTGTCGATCGAGCAAAAGGCGCCGATCGTGCTGCGAATGATGGGAGCGGCCGATGTCACCTCGCGCGGCGCGGCGTCGCTGCTCGAGATCGGACGCACGATCACGGCGTGGCCCCAGCTCGGCGGCGAGGTGACGCTCGGCGCGGCGTCCGCGGCGGCGGTCGTCCGTCGATTCGGGTTGAAGGGACACCTCCCGTCTGGACGAGTGCACGTGGACGTCGAAGACATGATCTCCCAGCTCGCGCCCGTTACGGCTCCGGCGGACACCCTCGGGGACCCGATCGTGGCCGAGCTGCCGCTGCCCGAGGACGCTGACGATGTCGACCGCATCGTCGACGCCGCCAGGCGCGCGCCGTCCGGGGGCAACGTGCAGCCCTGGCGCTTCGAAGCCGACGACGGTGAGATCCGCTTCTACCTCGTGCCGGAGCGCACGACCGCGATGGACGTCCGGTTCCGGGCCAGCTACGTCGGCATCGGCGCTGCAATCTTCAACGCGCGGGCGGAGGCGGCGTCGCTCGGTGTGCTCGGCTCGGTGAAGCTCTTCCCGGAGGGCTATCCCTCACGGCACGTTGCCACGATCCGCCTGGGCGAGGGCTCAGACCCGGACATCTCGCCGCTGTCGGGTCAGATTCAGCGCCGCGCGGCGAATCGGCACATGGGCCAACCCACCGCCATCGACGCCGTGACGATGCAGCTGCTCACAAGGGCGGTGGAGCGCGAGGGGGCGCAGCTCCGCATGCTCACGGAGCGCCCGATGATCGACCGCGTCGGCGAGCTGCTCGCTGAGTCTGATCGCATCCGCTTCCTCACTCCGACGCTGCACCGCGAGATGTTCTCGGAGCTGCGCTTCCCGGGCCGCGACGCCGTGGATCAGGGCATCGACATCCGCACGCTCGAGCTCGGACCCTCGGAGCTCGCGTCCCTCGAGCTGCTGTCACGACCTGACGTGATGGCGCACCTAGCGGACTGGCGCGCCGGCCAGGCGCTGGGCCTTCGGTCGCGCGCGGGCGTGGGCACGAGCTCTGCGATGGCAGCCATCGTGGTCCCGCGAGCCGACCCCATCGCCTACGTCCGCGGCGGTGCTGCCGTCGAGCGCTTCTGGCTGACCTCTGAGGTCCACGGGCTCGCGGTCCACCCGGTGTCACCGATCTTCATGTACGCCGTCGACGAAGAGGAGCGCCTTGGGCTCGTCGGTGAGCGCAACATTGACGCACTTGCGGAAATGACGCACCGCTTCAATGACCTCTTCGAGTTGGCTGATGGAGAGCGCGTTGCGCTTCTGTTGAGAGTGTTGCATGCAGCACCGCCAACAGTTCTCAGCGCACGCCTGCCTTTGACGCACTTGCTCAGTCGTCAAAGGGATTCCACCCCTGCAATGGCAGCAGTGCACCCGCGGCATAACGGTGCCAGTGCCGGTCACGGCGAGATGCGGAATTAGGGGTTTCACGCCGATAGGTTGTGTGCGAGACTTACCGCCTCAAAGCGGCCCCACAACGCATCATCCGGCAACGAACTGGTTCCTAACAACGAGTCGGCGAAGGCAGGTTTTCTGTGACAACCACCTCCCACATGTCCGAGGGACTTGCGGGCGAGCAGATACGCCTTGTCATCGACACGATCGTCGAGGTCGTGCCGGGCACTGAGATAGTCGACGTTGTTGCCAAGTCGGAGTTCGCGTTCCTCGGATTCGACGAGGCGTCGTTCGCCTCGGCTGGCTCAGAGGCGGTGCACGCGCGCATCCGCGACCGCGTGCTGGGACAGCTCGCCGGCCAGTCCGCGATCGGCTCATTCTCGTGCGTGGTCGGCGGCGTCGCGTGGGGCGTGCTCGTCGAGCCGATCGAGCTCCGAGGTGGTGGTGTCAAGGGCGCGCTTGTCGTCGCGCGCGAGGGACGTGCCTGGTCGAGCCGCGAGCGAGCGCTTGCCAAGACGCTGGGCGGCCTGCTGAGCCACGTCGCCACGCTCGCAACGCGCGAGAGCGCCCTGCTCCACCAGCAGCGTCTGGACGAGCTCGTCGCACAGGTTGCAGAGCGGCTCATGTCGACCTCTTCGCGCACCCGCCAGGAGGTCCTGAGCTGGACGTGCCGGGTGCTGGCCGAGTTCCTTGCAGCTGACGTCGCGTTCCTCCGTCGCAATGACCACACGAGGGGCCTCAGCATCCTCGAGGCCGAGTGGCCCGTGCGTGAGGTCGTGATCCCGGACCCCCTCGGCGAGGTCCCCTTCGACGCCGACCCGGTGTTCCAGGCGATGAAGGACCTGCGCGAGCCCTACCTGCCGGAGTCCGCAACCCCCGACGAGTACCTGCAGCGCGTCGAGGAAGGGTCGGGCATCAAGTTGGTCGGGGGCGCCGCGGTGCCTTTGCTCATGACCGACACGACCTGGGGCATCCTCGGCTTCCTGCACTTCGGGCTCCACGCCTGGACCACCGCGGAGATCAACGCACTCCAGGCTGTCGCCTCGATGCTCGTGCAGCTGCAGGCCCGGTTCGATGCCGAAGAGCAGACCGAGTACAACGCCTACCACGACGACCTCACCGGCCTCGCGAACCGGCGCGCGCTGCTCCGCGAGCTGAAGGACCGACTGAGCGCGCACCGGTCCACCGCGGTGCTCGTCTTCGACCTCGACCGATTCAAGGTGATGAACGACTTCCTCGGCCACGCCAACGGCGACCGCCTGCTCACCACCATCGCGGACCGGATCCGCACGAGCGTGAGGAGCAACGACTTCGCCGCTCGGCTCGGTGGCGACGAGTTCGTCATCCTCGTCGACAACGCTGCGAGCGAGATGGAGGTGCTTGCAAGCGCCTATCGGATCCTCGACGTGGTGGGCGCCCCCATCGAGATCGCTGGCCAGCTCGTGACGCACACCGCGAGCATCGGCATCGTGCTCGCGAAGCGAGGCTCTGAGAACGGGCTCGACCTGCTCGGGCAGGCCGACGTGGCGCTCTATGCAGCAAAGGCGCAGGGGCGCAGCCAGGCGGTCGTCTTCGACCAGGTGCTGCGCGAGGCAGTCGACGAGCGGTCCCGGACCGAGCTCGGACTGCGCGAGGCCATCGACGGCGACGGGCTGCGCCTGCACTTCCAGCCTGAGATCGACCTTCGCACCGGCAAGCTGCTCGCCGTCGAGGCGCTCGTCCGCTGGCAGCACCCCACCCGCGGGCTCCTGCCCGCGGCGTCGTTCATCACCGTCGCCGAAGAGACGGGGCTGGTCGTCGACATGGGGCGCTGGGTGTTCGCAGCAGCGTGCCGGCAGCTCGCCGCATGGCGACGCCAGTTCCCACACCTCAAGCTCGTCGTCCGGGTGAACATGTCCCCCGCGCAGTTCGCCACTGACGAGATCGTCGAGTTCGTCGAGACCTGCCTTCGGGTCCACGAGATCCCCGGTGACTGGCTGTGCATCGAGATGACGGAGCACGCGGTCCTCCAGGAGCCCGAGAAGACCGCGCGGATCCTCCGCGGCTTCCGCGCACTCGGCGTCGAGGTCGCGCTCGACGACTTCGGGACCGGCTACTCGTCGATGACAGAGCTCAAGCGGCTGCCGGTCGACCTGCTCAAGCTCGATACGAGCTTTGTCAAGGGCATCACGTCGGATCCCTGTGACCGAGCGATCGTGGAAGCGATCATCCGGCTCGGGAGTGCCCTCAACCTCCAGGTCGTGGCCGAGGGCATCGAGGGTGGGCCGACCATCGACAAGCTCTTGGAGCTCGGTTGCAGCCGCGGTCAGGGCTACTTGATCTCGATGCCGATCGCGGCGGAAGATCTGGCACCGGTGTTGGACGCGGGCACGATCAGCCTGCCGGCTCTTCGGGCTGCGAGGTCAGCGACCCTGCACTCGGAGGGCAGGCCTGTGTGAGCAACGTCGAGCAAGAATCCCTGACCGAGGGCCGCAACCTCGGCGACCAGCTCTACGAGCCATGGCTGTTCATCAAGATGCTGGACGAGCTCGCCTCCTCGGAGCTCGGCATCGGTTTCGTCTACGCGGTGCTCGACGTGCTCGTGACCCGGTTCGGCCTCGACGACGCGACCGTCGTACTTACTGACGAGGCGCTGGGCACCCAGGCGTTCCGTCACGGCCGGCGACGGGCCGACCTCGACGCGCTCCCTCAGGAGGGGAGCGAGCCCGGCGTCTTCACGGTCCCCGACATCGTCCCCGAGGTCGTCCGCGACGCGGTGCGCAGCGTCTGCCAGCTGTCCTTGTCGCTGCACCTCGCGCGCTACAGCGCGGCACATGACGCACTCACGAACATCTCGAACCGGAGGACCTTTGACGCGGCGCTGCACACCGCGGCCGTGCAGAGCTCGCGCTACGGCTGGGCCTTCACCCTGGTGCTGGCCGACTTGAACGCGCTCAAGGCCATCAACGACACCTCCGGCCACGCCGTGGGCGACGACGTGCTGCGGATGTTCGGCTTCGCGCTGCGCCGGTCGGTGCGCAGCGGCGACACGGCGGCGCGGATCGGCGGCGACGAGTTCGCCGTCATCCTCGCGAACGCCGAGGGCACCGAGGTCGAGAGCTTCCTCGAGCGCCTCCGTTCGCTCCTCGTGCCGTCCGGTATCGTGATCGGATTCTCGGTGGGCACCGCCTCTGCGCCCCGGGACTCCACCGACCCCGCAGAGCTGTACCGCATCGCGGATGCTCGGCTCTACGAGAAGAAGGGCATGATTAAGCGATGATGACGCCGAGTGAAGAGGACTTCGAACTCGAGCTGCGTTCGCTGCCCGGCGTGCTCAGCGTGGGCGTCGACCACCGCGACAACGGCGAGGTGGACGGCGTCACGCTCTTCGTGCGAGGTCAGGATCCAGAGTCCGTACGACACGTGGCATTGCAGGTCGCGAGCCTGTACTACCCGACCGCGGCGGTGACCGTAGAAGACGCGAACCGCGCGCCGGCGTCGCGCGTGCCGAGCGAGCGCGTCGCGCTCGTCCGCACGGACTTCAACGTGCACGAGGGCGTCAGCGAGGTGCACCTCAGCGCCGGTGGCCGCACTGGCGTCGGGCGCTCGGGCAGCGGACCTCTGATCGGCGGCGCCGAGGCGACGCTCGGCGCGCTGCGCGAGCTCGGCTACGAGGTGCCGTTCTTCCTCGTCGCGGTGAACAACATCGCGACGGCCCGCGGCTGGCCGGTGATCGTGACCCTGCGCTCTTTGTCCGACGCCGGTGACCGGATCGGCATCGCGCAGTCAAACGGCGACCTTGAGTCGGCGGCCAGGGCAACGCTGGACGCGCTCAACCGCTTCCTCTCCTCGCTCTCGCCTGCCGAGGCGTGAGACAGGGCTGCAGCACAGCGTCGGGAACATGATCGGGCGGACACGGCGCTCGGGCCGCGTCGATAGGCCCGATCCCATGCCTGGCTCACAGCGTCAGCGGCGATCACCCCACACGCTTCGCCCAGTCAGCGGTTCTCACCGCGGTCGGGTCTAGGTCGCGGAGCCGTCGCTCGCGTGCGCGTCGGCCGAGGCGTCTCCGTGCTTCAGCCCGCGTTCGAACTCGGACTTGGCGGAGCCGAGCCCGCGCGCGATCTTGGGGATCTTCGCGCTGCCGAAGACGAGCATCCCGACAGCCGCCACGATGAGGAGCACCTCGATGCTCGCGATCTCTGCAAGTGCCATGGTCACTCCTCTGTCAGGTGCCGACGTGTGTCGACGCGACCGCGACCCGGTGCTCGTCCCATGTCGAGTAGGTCACGCGATTCGCCGGAACAGCCACGACGTCGCGAACGGATCCGTCGGGCTCGAGGACCGAGTACACCTCAGGCGTGAGGCACGGGAAGACCGCGGCATGGATCGTCGCGCCGTCCGGGCCCTGCCTCGGCAGGACCCAGACGTGCTGACGCTGCTCTGGGAACGCAACGGGATGGATCTCGACTTCGAGTCCCTCTCGTTGCGGGCAGGACAGCAGGACCAGGGCCCCGGCGTGCTCGCCGACGTCGAGGAGCACGGCCTGGCTCGGCCGGGTCGGGGGTGTCGCCTCCGAGCCAGTGCCGTGGTCCACGGCGTGGGGGTGCGGATGGGGGTGGTCGTGCATGCCGGGGTCAGCCTGCGACGCCGAGGGGCTGGGTCGCGGGGTTGTCGCGCCCGTCCCATGGGTCCGCCAGGTACGGGAACGCCGTGGCGTAGGAGAGCCCGAAGGCGCTGAGGCTCGCGACTGTGGTCGGCTCAGCGCTCGGCCCGCCGACGTCGTAGAGGGCGCCTGCCGCGCCGTCGGCCGTGAAGGACGGGACCACGTCGTGGAGCAGGGCGCCCGCCAGGGCCTTCAGCTCGATGCTGACGACGTCGTCGAACACCCGTCGACCGTTCGGAAACCCGGCGTTGTCGCCGCCGACGACGCCGAGGATGTTGGCCGTCGACGGATTGGTCGGCGGGATCGCGACGTTCAGTCGCAGCATGTCGGCCTTGGTCGGTCCGGTGTAGTTCTGGAACCCGGGGAACAGCGGCGGCACGCCGGTTAGCAGGACCGCTTCGAGATCCGGTCGGGTGTTCGACGAGTTCGCCGTGTACGCCGCGATGTTGGGGAACACCCCGGGGTACAGGACGTTGAGCAGTCCCGCGAGCGAGGGGTGGTCGTAGTACTGCTGGAACTGGCCGTCGCTCGCCGGCGACTGCGTGTTCCAGTAGTCCTTCTGGCCCATCGGGATGATGACCTCGTTGATGAGCGGGTTGCCAAGGCGCGACACCTGCATCCACGGGCCAGCGTTGTCGTGGGGATGCCCGTACATGCGAGACTTCTGGCGGCTCGCGGTCGTCCACACGCCGATCGTCGCGAGCGGGTCGGTGTACGACGAGGGCTCGGCCCCGCGGTGTGTGAGGTCGCGGATCGGGATCTGCATCGCGATGCTGTGCACGTTCAGGCTGGCGAGCGAGTTGATCCCCGCCGTTGCCGCCCCCTTCAACAGGAAGTCCGGGTGGAACGGACGGAGCTCGCCGAGGTCGAAGATCGAGCCGAGGTCCACGTAGAACCCGTCGGCGCGCTGGCCAGCGAAGAACGTGCTCGACCCGACAGTGTGCGTCGCCTGCTTGGTGAGCGAGGCGTAATTGGGGATCGAGTTGGCGCCCACGTTGCAAGGCGGGCATGCCAGCCACTCCGCGACGGTGCGCGTGCCCCATCGGTCGATGCGCGTGACCCGGTAGAACTGCTTGCGGTTCCAGGTCGTGTCCGACAGGTTCTTGATCTGCCCTGTGTTGTACAAGAAGATGTCGTTCGGGCCTTGGTCGGTCAGCAGGGTGAAGAACTGGAACTGGTAGGTGACGTCGGCGTCGCCGTCGCCGTCGTTGTCGATGAGGATCTGGTACAGGACGTCATGGCCGAACTCATAGAAGTTGGGCCCACCCGCCGGCTGCTGGAGCGGCACGTAGTTGGCGATGATCGTCACCGTGTCGGGGTTGTCTGGGCTGACGAACGCGTAGAGGTCCGAGCTGTCGGCAACCGGGTCCTTGGAGATCTCTGGTGCTTCTCTGTGCGAAGACATGTGCGTCACACCTCGTTCGAAGTTGGATTTGGACGTGCTGAGCGGTACTGCGTCAGTTGCAAGGGCGAGCGGGCGAGATCAGCGCGCATCCCGCATGAGGCGCGCGACAAGTGCCTTGTCCTTCTGGACGATCTCTTTGGTGCCGATGAGATAGTGGATCTCGCCCGACTTGGGGTTGGGAATGTGCACGACGAGCGAGTCCGATGCCGTCTTTGACTCGGTGGTCGTGGCGACGGGCGCGGCGCGGCGCCCAGCCTCGTGCCGTGTCTGGGTCGCACCAGCGACTCCCTCGAGACCCGGGAGTGCGGTGAGCGCCCCGAGCGCCGCCGCTCCGGCACCGCCCTTTATCAGAAAGCTCCGTCGAGAGATCTCTGCCATGTGAATCCTCCTGAGGTCGTCGCGTTGTCGTTGCTTGCTGTGTGGCCAGGCCCGTGCGGGCCATCGGTCGCCGGTCCGCCCCCTCGCGCGATCCTCGATCCGTGTGCGCTGTATTCGGAGCACGCCGCGAGCTGGATGAGATTTCGTCGCCGCTTGTCGCTGACGCGGCACCTCGACGCTCGTTCGTCTGACCCGCCAATGGGGAACCGGTACGATGCTGACGCTTCTGCTGCGGAATATGCGGGTGATCTGGCTCGACCGGCCGGGCAGCGGCGAGGAGGGATGCGAGAGTGGCCGAATCGGACGGTCTCGAAATCTGAATCTGGGCATTTTTCTATGTCGGTCGGTGTCTGATCCCCTTGAAATTCAAGGGGATCTGATCCGGCCGTGAGCAGTCGGTGCTCCAAATTGCCACAAGGATTGCCACAAGATCCTGGCGGTCCGCCCTTGCCGATCGCTGCAAGGCGAGCCAGTGACAGCCACGGCATCGACCTCTCGAGAGAGCTTGCCCGGATCGGGCTCCCGGTTGGCCTTACGCGACGGCTCCTGCGACCTCAAGCAGCGCAGCCGCGGCACGTCCTGCCTGCTTCCTCGCGGCCGAGGTCGACGGCGATGCGCCGTATCCCGACCTCGTCTTCATCTTGAGCAGCGTGTCGAGAAGCGGGGCGGCATCCTTGCGGGCCGTCTCCAGCAGCCCCACGGCGTCTCCGTGTGAATCTCCCCGAGCGTGCTTTCCGAGCAGAGCGCAGCAGATCGCGTCGGCTGCCGCGATGCCGGCGTGCACACACAGCGTGATGTACGCGTCGCTCAGGTCGAGGTCCTCGTCGGAGACGAGGAGGATCGTGTCAGCGGCAGCGAGGAACTGTCGTGCCTTGGCGAGTCGGCCTCGACGAGTCTCCGGATCGCAGTCGGCCGTCCTCCCGGTTGCCTTGGTCACTTTGTGCCCGCCTACTCGATCCAGCGTTGCAAGAACGTGGGGTCGCCGTGGAGCCCGATGCCATCCTCTGCGATGGAGGACAGCACAGCATCCTGTGCCGCGGCGTCGCGCTCGGACTCCCCGTACTCCAAGATGTTCGCGTCGTTGCCGGTCCAGCCTCGAACGGAACGGCTGAGGTCGAAGAGCTGTCGCATCCAGAGGTCATCGCCCATCTCGACGGACCTCGGACGAACGATAAAGAGGTCGATATCGCTGTCGCTGCTCATGTCGCCCCGTGCGGCAGAGCCGAAGAGCGCGGCATGGGTGCAGGGGACCTCCCACCGATCGAGCTCCGAGCGCAGCCTGCTCAGCAGCTGCTCCTTCATCGTTGCGAGCTCGACGATGGCTGCTGCGGCCAAGTGGGAACGGTTCAACATGTAGAGGCTTGCGTTGCCAGCCGAACGTCGCAGCACGATGCCCTGGGACGTGAGACGCACAAGGGTCTTGCGGATGCCGAAGACGGAGAACTCGCCGAGCATCCGATGGATCTCCGGAGGGGTGAACTCGGCCTCCACTTGTGCGAGCACGCGGAGGACGTCACCGTCGAGGGTCGGGGTAACCACTCGGAGTGGGTGGCCGAGATCCATAGCAACTATCATACTTATAGAGCAACTCATGTCAATCTATAGCGTAAATAGTTGTCTCCCCTCCAGCCCCCGGCGCCACTGGTTCAGCAATTGTTGGCTCGACATACGACGCAAGGTCGACCGCCCTGATCAGCCAGCGACGATTCGCCAGTTGTCGTGGATCGTTGTCGGGGAACGATCCCTCGAGATTGAGAACCGCAGGAACTCCTCAAGGAGCTGCTCGACCGATCCTCTCGTGCCTCCTGCTCCGTCCCTTTCGTACGACTGGACGAGCCGAGCCGCTTCGCGCTCGGCAGCTCGTCGACCGCGAGCCGCGAAGGTCCAAGTCTTGCGTGGCAGCTTCCCAGTGACCGGATCGGTCCCGTAAGCCACTCTGAGCATCCACTTGCCCGATCCAGATGGCCGCTCGATCAGGAGCCGGTACCATGCGGTCGCTTCTTCACCGCAACAACGGTCGGCCAATTGCCACTGGATTGCCACAAAGGGGCGAGGAGGGATGCGAGAGTGGCCGAATCGGACGGTCTCGAAAACCGTTGTACCTTCTGGGTACCGTGGGTTCGAATCCCACTCCCTCCGCTGGATTGTGCGTGCGTCGGGTCACGCTGAGAGGAGCGCCATGACGCTGACGGACACCAAGCGGACCAGCGACTCGACGCGAACCGAGCACGTCGACGTGCTCATCGTCGGCGCGGGCATCTCCGGCATCGGCGCGGCGCACCATCTGATGGAGCAGTGCCCTGAGAAGTCATTCGTGATCCTCGAGAAGATGGAGAGCTTCGGGGGCACATGGTGGACCCACCGCTACCCCGGCGCGCGCTCGGACAGCGACCTCTACACGTTCGGCTACCGATTCAAGCCCTGGACGGGCCCACCGATCGCTTCGGCAGGGGAGATCCTCGCCTACCTCCAAGAGGTCATCGACGAGGACCAGCTCGACGAGAAGATCCGCTACCAGCACCGGATCACCTCGGCGTCGTGGTCGAGCGACGAGCGCTGCTGGACCGTCGAGGTCACGCGGCTCGACACGAGCGAGCAGCTCCGATTCACCGCCGGGTTCCTGTGGATGTGCCAGGGGTACTACCGACAAGAGGAGGGCTACACCCCGCAGTGGCCAGGCTTCGAGCGCTTCGGGGGCACCGTCGTGCATCCACAGCGCTGGCCCGAGGGGCTGGACCTCACGGGCAAACGGGTGGTCGTGATCGGCTCGGGCGCGACCGCGGCGACGCTCATCCCCAACATCGCCGACGAGGCAGCGCACGTGACGATGCTCCAGCGCTCCCCCACCTTCTTTCTCATCGCGCCGAATCAGAATGAGACGGCAAACATGCTCCGCGGGCTCGAGATCCCCGAGGAGTGGATCCACGAGATCGTCCGCCGCCAGAACATCCAGCTCCAGGGGATGCTGTCCCAGATGGGCCGCGACGACCCGGAGTTCCTGCGTGAGGAGCTGCTGCGGCCGGTCCGAGATGTCCTCGGCGAGGAATTCGACGTGGACCGGCACTTCAACCCCACCTACCGCCCGTGGCAGCAGCGAATCGCCATCGTCCCCGACGGCGACTTCTTCCATGCGATTCGCGCGGGCAAAGCATCCGTTGTGACAGACCAGATCGAGTCGTTCACTGAGCACGGCATCGTGCTCGCCTCCGGCGAGACGCTCGAGGCCGACGTCGTCGTGACGGCGACGGGCTTCAACCTCACCGCGCTCGGCGACGTGGCCGTGACGATCGACGATGTCTCGCTCGACTTCGCAAGCACCGTGACGTGGCGCGGAATGATGTTCACGGGCGTGCCGAACCTGCTCTGGGTCTTCGGGTACCTCCGCTACAGCTGGACGCTTCGCGTCGACCTCTTGGGCGACTTCGTGTGCCGGCTGCTCGCGCACATGGACGAGCTCGGAGCTCGCGTCGTCGTCCCCGAGCTCAGCGGCGAGGACCAGGGCATGGAGTTGCGACCCTGGATCGACGCGGACAACTTCAACGCCGGGTACATCACGCGGAACCTGCACCTCATGCCCCGCCAGGGCGACCACGCCCCCTGGCAGCACGAGCAGGACTACGTGACGGACAGCCGTGAGCTGCCCGGCGTGGACCTGGACGACGGGACCCTCGTCTACAAGTAAGTCCCTGGCCGGCTTCCCGCGCGTAGCCTCGGAGACAGGAGGATCGTCGATGACACCCGCACGTATCGAGCAGCGACGCTTGCTCACCACCCAGCTCCCCGGCCCGCGCTCCAAGGAGCTGCACGACCGGCGCACCCATGCGGTGTCAGCCGGCCTCACCGTCGGCTTCCCCGTATACATCGAGCGCGCCGAGGGCGCGATCCTCGTCGACGTCGACGGCAACCAGTTGATCGACCTCGGCGCGGGCATCGCAGTCACCTCGGTCGGCCACGCCGTGGAGGAGGTCTCCCTCGCCGTGGCGAGCCAGGCGCAACGCTTCACGCACACCTGCTTCATGGTCACGCCCTACGAGGGCTACATCGAGGTGTGCGAGGCGCTCAACCGGCTGACGCCGGGCGACTTCGACAAGCGCAGCGCGCTGTTCAACTCCGGCGCCGAGGCCGTCGAGAACGCGGTCAAGATCGCTCGGCGCTGGACCGGCCGACAGGCGATCATCGTCGTCGAGCACGCGTACCACGGCCGGACGAACCTCACGATGTCGCTCACCGCGAAGAACATGCCGTACAAGGATGGCTTCGGCCCGTTCGCGCCCGAGGTCTACAGGGTCGCCACGAGCTACCCGTTCCGCGACGGGCTGGACGGGGCTGTGGCCGCGCGGCGCGCGATCGAGGCCATCGAGACCTCGGTGGGCGCGAAGAACGTCGCGGCGGTGCTCATCGAGCCGATCCAGGGCGAGGGTGGGTTCATCGTGCCTGCCGACGGATTCCTCGCCGCGCTTGCAGCGTGGACGAGCGAGGCCGGGGCGCTGTTCATCGCCGATGAGATCCAGACCGGGTTCTGTCGGACCGGCTCGTGGTTCGCCTGCGACCATGAGGGCGTTGCGCCAGACCTCGTGGCGACGGCGAAGGGCATCGCAGCGGGCCTCCCGCTCGCGGGCGTCACCGGCCGAGCCGACGTCATGGACTCCGTGCACGAGGGGGGGCTCGGCGGGACCTACGGCGGCAACCCCGTCGCGTGCGCTGCGGCACTCGCCGCGATCGAGGTCATGCGCCGCGACGACCTGGCAGCACGCGCGGGGTGGATCGAGCGGTTCGCGCGGCCGCGCCTCGAGGCACTGGCCGCGACCTGCGCGTCGGTCGGCGAGGTGCGCGGCCGCGGCGCGATGCTCGCGCTCGAGTTCGTCACGCCGGGCACCAAGGCCCCTGACGCGAAGGCGGTCAAGTCCGTGCTCGCCGCATGCCATGCCGAGGGCGTGGTCGTGATCTCGTGCGGCACCTACGGCAACGTCGTGCGTCTGCTGCCGTCGCTGTCCATCCCCGAGCACCTGCTCGACGACGGGCTGTCGGTGCTCGAGTCCGCGGTGCACGCGCTCGCAGCCGACAACTAGTCCGGCGCCGTCCGGTCCCGCTCCTGGGTCTCGAAGAACCGGCGGAGCCCCGCGGCGTTCGAGTGCACGCCCGAGAGCACCTCGGCCTTCTCCACGTGCTCGGGCGCCACGCCCGTGAGGGCGAACGCGCCCGTGAGCGCCTCGGCGATGTCCTGACCCTCGCGCCAGGCGGCCTCGGCGACCTCGGCCCAACTGACGAGCACCTCGTCGGCCTCGGCGAGGAGTCCCGCGGTGTCGTCGAGGAGGCCGTAGTGGGCGAGCGCGATGCCCACGGGCGCGCGCTCGGCGAACCGACGCAGTGACGCACGCGCCTGGTGCAGGTTGAAGTCCGGTGGCGGGGTCGCGGGGCGCAGGACGCCGACGTCGGGGAGCCGCACGCCGACCGCGTCGCCGGCAAAGAGGATCCCCGACAAAGAGTCGTGGAGCGCGAGGTGGTGCTTGGCATGGCCGGGCGAGTCGACGGCGCACAGGGTCCGACCGCCGCCAAGGTCGATCTCCTCGAGGTCCTCGAGCACGTGCAAGCGATCTGCGTCAGTCGGCGTGAGCCTGCCGTAGAGCGAGTCGAGCAGGTCGCCGTAGACGGTCGCCGCCGAGGACACGAGCCTCGTCGGGTCAGCGAGGTGCCTCGCACCCTTCTCGTGGACGTAGACCGTCGCGTCGGGGAACGCCGCTGCGACGTCGCCGACACCGCCCGCATGATCAAGGTGGATGTGGGTGACCACGACGCCCGCGAGGTCGTGAGGGCCGAGTCCGATCGCCTTGAGCGCGGCGAGCAACGTGGGGACCGACGTCTGTGCGCCGGTCTCCACGAGCACGGGCCGCGGTCCCTCGAGCAAGTAGCCAGCCGTCACCTTCGCCCAGCCGCCGAGCATCGTGTCGAGCTCGACCACGCCGTCGGCGAGCCGCTTCGGGGGGACGACAGGTGGTGTCGCCGCGTCGTCGCGAGCAGCGACGTGGTGCGAGTGCGCATCAGTCCCGGTGCCGTGGCCGTGCCCGCCGTCGGCATCTTCACCGTGCGTGTCGTCGTGCTTGCCGTGCTCGTCGTGGGTGTGCATGAGCCTCCTATCCAGGGGTACAGGCGCCGTGAGCGACAGCGCCATTCGTGCGCTCGGCAAGGTGCAGGTCGGGCACCAGGGCTGCTGCCTCGATGGCGTAGCCCAGGTTCGACTGGGCGAGCGAGCGGGAGAACACCATGCCGATCGCCCCGCGCCTGACGATCAATGGGCTCCCCGAGTTGCCCGGCCGCACGAAGGCGGTCACGGCGTAGATCGGCCTCGTGACCAGGCCGCCGCCGTAGATGTCCCGGCCCAGGGCGGTGAGGATGCCCGCGACGCCGGCAGGCTGGCTGGTCCGCGGCCCTCCCTCTGGGTACCCGACGATCGCCGCCTGCTCCCCCACGTTCGCGATCGCAGGGAGAAGCCGGATCGCGGGCACGGACAGGTGGGCGACCCGCAGGATCGCGACGTCGAGCTTCGGATCGAAGACCACGAGCTGGCCGGTGCGTCGGCCCGTCGGCGTCACGACTACGAGCGACGGCTCGCCGGCCACGACGTGCGCGTCGGTGATGACAAGGCCAGGGGCGATCACGAACGACGTGCCGTCACGCTGCTCGCCGCAGCCGCCAGATGCCTGGACCAGGAGCACGGAGCGTGCCACGCCGCGCGCGATCGCCTCGGCATCCTTTCGAGACGGCACACCAACGCTCAGGGTCGTCGGTTGGGTCACCTCTGCGAACGCGACGGGGAAGACGTCGGTCGACAAGAACGCCTCGGCCCGGGCGATCACGGACGGCACCGGCGGCATCACCGCGTCGATCGCGGTGAGCACGGCGGACCGCTGGATGGGGCCGGCGAGCCAGTTGACCGAGGACTGCGTGAAGAGGCCGGCGACGAGCCAGGCGCTCAGCAGCGCGCCAAGCGCGGCGACCGCGGCGCCCGCGAGCGCGTCGACCGCCCCAAGACGCAGCCGGCGCATCGCCACGTTCGCCCACTTGCCGAGCACGTTGCCACCGATCGCAGCCCCGACCGCGAGGACGAGGACGATGCCAGCGATGAGACCCTGGCGTGCCACGCCAACGTGGAAGCGCGAGGCGACCGGCACTGCGATGACTGCGCCGATGGCGAGGCCGACGACGAAGCCGACGAGACCGAGTAGCTGGGTGAGCGCGCCAAGGGATCGCCCGCGCACGGCTGCGAGGACCACCCAGATGACAATGACGACATCGACCCAGCTCACTGACTCGGAGGGTAGACCTGCCGCCGCCGCGCCGCGCCTACCATCGGCGCGTGGCACTCCGACGAGCCGTCCTGGCCTCCGCCATCGCGCTCCTCCTCGGGGGCTGCGCGATCACGTCCTCCTCGCCGCCGCCCTCGCCCGAGGCCCTGGGCCACCCAGCGCTCGATCCGCTCATCACGCTCTCGGTGGTTGCGTGCGAGCCGCTGCTGTGGTGCATCGCGGCAGGAACGAACCCCACCTCGTCTTCCGTCGGCAGCGCGTCTGTCGAGATCTCCGCCGGCGGGCACCGCGGCTGGGCCAGAGTCAAGGCCCCGCCGCTCAGCGACGCCACCTTGACCGCAGCGAGCTGCTGGGCGTCGGGCTGCCTGCTCGGCGGCTCCGATGCCTCGGGCTCGCTCCTCGAGATCGTGAACCCTGCCAAGCGCGTCGCCGCGGTCGAGTCCGCGAGGCTCCCCGGGTCCGGCGTCGCCGCGCTGGCATGCCCCGCGCCCGGCCGCTGCCTCGCGCTCGTGACGACGTCGATCGATACCGCCGTCTTCGAGTCGACGACGAGTGGCTCGTCGTGGCAGCAGCTGTCGACGTTGCCAGCTGTGCTCTCGACGGCGACGGCGATCTCGTGTGCGACGCCACGCGCGTGCGTCGCGGTCGGCACCGGACCGACCGGAGCAGAGGCGGCGCGGACGAGCGACGGCGGCGCGAAGTGGTCGCTCGCTGCCCGCCCGAAGGGCCTGCAGGTCTTCAGCGCGGTGTCCTGTGGACCGTCGTGGTGCTTCGCCGCGGCACGATCCCGTGTCGGCGCGGCGGAGGTCTTGCAGTCACGCAACCGGGGTGCGAGCTGGACGCGCTTCGCGACGTCCGTCGCTCGCACAGATGCGGTCGCGTGCACCACGGCGTCGACCTGTGTCGCGGCAGGCAGCGGCCCAGGCGGCGGCGTGATCGCGTGGTTCGCGCGCCCGAAGCGCGAGCACGTACTCACCATCCAGTACGTCCCAGACCCGCTCATCGCAGTTGCGTGCGCGTCGCCGACGCGGTGCGCAGGGGTCACCCAGGCAAGCACGGTCTCGTTCAGCATCTAGCGGCGCGCGCGCTCAGCGTGCGGCGGCAGCAACGACCCTGAGTGCGGTGGCGAGCCCAGGATCGAGCTGGAACCGCACGAACCGCCGCATCGCGGTGGCGCCGTGCGCGGCCGTCGCGAAGCTGGGCGGGCCGGGAACCGACCGGAACGGCCCTGTCACGACCGACTTCTCGGGCCGGTCGAACATGAGCGCGTTGCCGACGACACCGGTGCCGGACTGGATGTCGGTGACGGGTTGGCCGGGGTACGCGCCCCAGGTCGTCGTCCCGAACACGAAGGACCACGCGTGCCAAAGGTTGAGCCCGATGGAGCCGTAGCGAAGCGCGGCGACCGCCGCTTGGATCCTCGGGCCGACGAGCTCGTCGCGGAGCTCCCTCGGGTGGGCGAGCACGGTGATTGCGAGCGAGCCCCAGATGCCGTCGTTGCAGAACTCGACCGCGGCGTCAACGAACTGGTCAACGGTCGCGGTGTCGAGCGACGTCTCGGCGAGCAGCCCGCAGAACGCCTCAACGTTGAGCGCCACGTCGTCATGTCGTGCCCCGTCGAGGTCGCGGATCACGGTCCATGGCAGCCGGCCATCGCCGGCGGCACCGAGGCGATGCGCTCCTGGGTGCGCGTCGAGGAACATCTCATGTCGCTCGTGCGAGCCCGGGTAGTAGGCAGTGCGCGTCGGGATGGAGGCGAGCACGCACTCGAGCTCGTGCAAGAACGCGGCTCGCTGTGGCCAGTGTCGCCACGTGATGAGCACGCGCGGGGTGAGGCAGTTGAAGCCGGCGTTGTTCACCAGCATCGACGCGACGTGGCTCGCTTGGTAGGAGAGCTCCCTGCCGGACCACGTGCCCGGCACGATGACGACGGGTGAGACGTTGCCGAGCTCGGCGCTCACGGGCTTGCTGACGAGGCGCTCGCCCGTCGCTTTTCGCAGAGCGCCCGCCTCGCCGCTACCGAAGACGATGGCGTCGTACGTTTTGTCCGAGCCCGTCACGTGCACCTCGTCGACCAGTGTGTGCTCAACGAGGTGCGCGCCGACTGCCGCGCCACCGCGAACGATCCGCAGCACACCTTCGTCAATAAGGGCCTTCAGCGCCCGCTCCCAGTGCTCGACGAGGTAGTCGTTGACGGGGTTTGCCTTCAGCACGACGACTTTGCCCGACACGAAGAGCTTCGAGAGGGCGTCGTTCGGGCCGAGCGAGGCCACGTTGCCGGCCGCAAGGACGAGCGCGACGCCGCGGTGCAACGCGGGATCGCGGTAGGCAGCGGCCTGTCCGGCGGTCACGTCGCCGAGCGAGAGCCCCGGGGCCATCCACACCTCGCCGCGCTGGCGGGCAAGGAGCACCCGATCGACGGCGACGCGCGGGACGACGCCTACCGCCAACTGCCCTCCTGGGGCGTGGCGAACCTTCCCCGGGATCCGTGGCCGGCCGGTAGCGGCGATCTCGCGCAGCGACGCCCGGAGCTGCTGGGCGTACCGAGCGACGACACCCACGCCCGCGACCAGCTCCTCGCCCCCCTCATAGGAGGTGGGGTCGAGCCCCTTCGCCTCGCAGGCAGCGGCGAGCCAGCTCGGCGCTGCGGCCGCGAGGTCGTTGACGACCTGGGCGAGCAGCGCCTCACGAGCGGACGGTCCAGTGGCCGCCCAGCGGTCCACGCTTGCCGCGACGGTGAGGACGGCGGCGTCGAGCGACGCAGTCTCGAAGCGAGGTTCGGCGTTGCCCTGGGCCGCGAAGGCGCCACGCGAAGCAATCGTCACGTCCCTCCTTGAGCCGAGAGGCTATCGGCGGGCACACGGGGTGCTAGGCATCGGTCGGTGACCGCGACCGCAGGCGACGCGAGCCGATCGCCGTCCATTTCACCGGTCGGCTGGTACCCCGACCCTGGCGGCACTCCCCAGTGGCGCCGGTGGGACGGCACCACATGGAGCGACGCCACGATGCCCTTTGGGCCGCCCCCTCCTGACCCGTGGACGCTCGCTCGCGCACGTGCGGCGTGGCTCTACCTTCGACCGCTCGCCCCGTGGGCAATCGCGGCCCCCGGGCTCCTCGCCGTCACGACAGCGGCGCAGTCCTCGAGCTTCGGGCCATTGCGCGCATGGTTCCACGCATGGATCCACGCCGTGGCGATCGGCCACGCCGCACCTGCCCTGCCGTCGTCACTCGCCGGCTCACAGCCGCTTCCTATCTCGCTCGCGAACTACGCCATCTTCTTCGTGACGATCTTCGGGCTCGTGGGAGGACTGCGCTTTAGCGCATCGTCGATGCGCGTGGCGGCGAGCGCGCGGTACCCGAAGCGGCACAATCCGACGACCACGAGTCTCGCGATGTTGGTGCCGATCCTCGGCCCCTTGCTCGCGTGGATCGCGAGCCGCGACTGCCTCCCCACGGGTCACGAGGCGAGACGGGTACTCGGGGTCGGCTGGACACTGGTCGGCCTCGGCGAGCTCGGCACGGTCGCGGCCTCAGCGACAGTGCTGTCGACGTCCTCGGCGCTCGCGGCGTGGGCCGCAGCCGCGGTCTGCGTCGCGGTGTGGGTCGCCGCGGCGATCGAGCTGCCAATCGGACTCGAGGCAATTGCCGACGATCACGAGTCCTTCGGTGTGCGCCTCGGGGCAGCACCCTCGTAGGCTCGCGTCGCCGCCGCTTCGGAGGCATGAAGAAAGGGAGCATCTGCAGATGCCGTACGAACAGTGGGGACCCCTGAGCGGCCTCGTCGGCACGTGGGAAGGCGCAGAGGGCCTCGACATATCGTTCCATAATGACAAGGGCAAGATCGCAGAGACGGAGTACCGCGAGAAGACGACCTTCAAGCCGTTCGGTCCCGTCGACAACGGCAAGCAGCTGCTCTACGGCCTCGACTACCGCACCGCGGCATGGAAGGCAACCGAGGACAACCCGTTCCACACCGAGGTGGGCTACTGGCTCTGGGACGAGGGCGACCACGCGCTCATGCGGTGCTTCATGGTCCCGAGGGGCTCCGCGGTGATCGCAGGGGGGACCGTCGAGCCTGACGCGATCACGTTCGTACTCGAGGCGGATCTGGGATCGACGACCTACGGGATCCTGTCCAACAAATACCTCGACGCCTTCGCACGCACGACGCGCTACGACGTAACAGTCACGATCGAGGGCGAGTCCTTCCGCTACGACGAGACGACGACCGTCGAGCACTCGAAGAGTGCGGACCTGATCTTGCACACCGACCGCAACACGCTGCGACGCATCTCGCTCGAGGCCTAGCCCGTGTACGAGTGGTCCGAGGAGCACTTGGCGGTCGCCCTGGCAGTGAGGCGCTTCGTCGACGAGGAGATCCGTCCGGTGCTCGACGACCTCGAGTTCGGGGACCTGCCCCCCTACGGGATCCTGCGGAAGCTGTTCAGCACATTCGGCATGGACCAGCTCGCGCGCGAGCAGTTCAAGCGACAGCTCGAGCGCCGGAGCGCCCCAGACGGCGCCAAGGCCGAGCCTCGCCGCGACGGCGGAGCCGGGTTCACGCTGATCCCCGTGATCGAGCTATGCCGCGTGAGCCCGGGGCTCGTGACCTCGCTCGGGGTGTCGACCGGGCTCGCCGGTGGGACGATCATGAAGCTCGGCACGCCCGAGCAGATGGAGCGGTTCGGTCTCGACTTGCTCACGCTCGACAAGGTGGGCGCCTGGGCGATCACCGAGCCCGACAGCGGCTCGGACGCGCTCGGCGGCATGCGCACGACGGCTCGTCGCGACGGCGACGAGTACGTGCTCAATGGCCAGAAGACCTGGATCACGAACGGCCCCTACGCCGACACGATCGTCTGCTACGCGAAACTCGACGACGGCTCCGGCACCGACCTACGACATCGCCCCGTCGTGACCTTCATCTTGTCGTCAGACATGGCGGGGCTGACACGATCCAAGCCGATGCGCAAGATGGGACAGCACGCGTCGCCCACAGGAGAGCTGTTCTTCGCCGACCTGCGCATCGGACGAGACCGGCTGCTCGGGGGGACCGAGACGCCCGCTGGCGGCGGCCGCGCGAGTGCGAAGGACAACTTCGTCACCGAGCGCGCGGGCGTCGCCGCGATGGCTCTCGGCATCATCGAAGAGTGCCTCCGGCTGTCGGTCGACTACGCCAAGTCGCGGATGCTCTGGGGCCGGCCCATCTCGGAGTTCCAGCTCATCCAGCTGAAGCTCGCTCGTATGGAAGTCGCGCGAGTGAACACGCAGAACCTCGTGTTCGCGCACCTCGAGCGGTCTGGTGCGGGGAGCACGCCCACACTCGCTGAGGCGTCGGCAATGAAGCTCTATGCCGCGCAGGCCGCCTTCGACGTCGCGAACGACGCGATCCAGCTGTTCGGCGGCAACGGCTACGTCTCGGAGTACCGCGTCGAGCAACTCGCGCGCGACGCGCGCGTGCTGCAGATCTACGCGGGCACCGACGAGATCCAGGTCGTCGCGATCGCGAAGGACCTGCTCAGCAGGTAGGCGGGTACGCGCAGCCTGGTGCGGCTCGCACGAGGTCCACCCTGCCCACGCCGACTTCCGCCACGAGCACGAGGAGCCGCTGTCCGCGCGTGCGACCCGCCGCAGCCAGAGCGGGCGATCCGAGGCTCTGCAGATCACCAGGGCTCGAGGTCACGGTGCCGACGCCCGCGTGCGCGGTCACGTCGACGACGACTCCCGGCGGCACCTCGACAAGCAGCCGCCCGACTGCCACGCTCGCTGTCACTCGCACGATCGAAGGCGGGAAGCTGACCCGGCGAAGGTCGACGGTCATCTCCCCGAACGAGGTGCGGTAGTAGGGCTGGACCTGGGCGAGTGATGTCGGCTGGAAGATCTGTTCGCCGATCCCGCCGGACATCGGGACACCGGTCGACGCCACAAGACCGAGGAACGACCCGGCGACGACGATGACGACGGTCATGGCGGCGAGCACGACGATGGCGACCGCACGTCGGAGCGTGCGACGTCCGGACCGGTCGCGAAACGTCACGACGAGGAGCCCGAACAGCAGCACGACCCACAGCAACCCGAGTCCGCCACCCCATTTTGGTCCCCCCCACCACGACGTCACCACGAGGAGCCCGAAGCACAGGACGCCCGCGAGCAGCAGAAACGCCAGCCACGAGGGTGTCGGCTCTGCGGTCCGGTCCGATTCGTCCAGGTCGCCCGGACCTCGCGGAACGGACGGCACGAGGGCCCACATCGCGATGTAGAGCAGCGCCCCTGCGCCCCAGGCGCACGCAAGCACCACGAAGGCGACACGAACGAGGCTGACGTCGACGTCGAAGCGCTCGGCGACGCCGCCCGCGACGCCGGCGAGCATGCGGTGCGAGCGGCTGCGTCGCAGCGAGCCGTCGCTTGGCGCTTCGCCCAGGGCCGCGGCGCCGGTCGGTGGGTTGGTGCCGGAGCCTGGCGGCTCGGCGATGTTCCCGCTCGAAGCGGGGTCTCGGACTGATGCGTTCATGGGGCACTCTTGCCCCGGCATGCCTGGCGCCACCATCGGGACGATCCCCGAGTGCGCACCAGCGAGCTCAGGGGGGACTCGGGGTTCACCCGCATCGCGCGCCGCCCCACTGACTGCAAGGATCTGACTATCGCCACGACGACGACACAGGGGGTGGACGGCACGGCCGCCGAAGTGGGCGATGCCACGCCTACTCCCAAGACCTCGCGACGGCCACACCGACCACTCGTGCGTGCCGACGACGATGCGGTGCTCGGGGGCGTCTGCGCGGGCGTTGCACGGCGTTTCGGCCTGCCGGTCAGGCCGGTTCGCGTGCTCGCGATCGTGTCGATCGCCCCCGCCGCCATTGGCCTGCTCGCCTACACGGCGTGCTGGGCTGTGGTCCCGCGCGACGGCGAGGACAAGTCGGTCGCCTCCCGAGTCCTCTCGGACCGCCGTGAGCTCCAGATCGTGCTCGCGGTCTCGACCGTGATGCTCGCCGTCCTGATCACGCTTGTCGCGATCGGCGTCCAGGGCCCAGGGGCATTCGCGTGGCCCCTCCTGCTCAGCTCGGCGGGTGTCCTGTGCGTGTGGCGTGGGGCGTCGATCGACGAGCGCGAACGCCTGCAGGCAAGGCTGAACACCTCACCGCTCGTCGGCGCGGCGACCGCTACGAGCTGGCGCACGGTCCTGCTCCGTGCCTGCATCGGTGGCGCGCTCGTCGTTGTCGGCGCTGCGCTGCTCTCCAAGATCGGCGAGCTCCGCGGCGCGGCGGTCGGCGTCATGATCGGCATCGTCTCGGTCACCGCGGGCTTCCTCATGATGTTCGCGCCGTGGTGGCTGCGGACCTTGCGAGACCTCTCGAATGAGCGGCGGCAGCGCGTGCGGGCCCAGGAGCGAGCTGACGTGGCAGCCCATCTTCACGACTCGGTCCTCCAGACCCTGCTGCTCATCCAGAAGTCGGCCACCCAGCCCGCTGAGGTCGTCCGCCTCGCTCGCAACCAGGAGCGCGAGCTGCGTCACTGGCTGTTCGACCCGCCATATCGCCACGTCCATGCCGACGGTGCCGATTCCTTCGCCGCGGTGGCCTCGGATATCGAGCGTGACGTCGAGGAGGACTACGGCATCGGAGTCGAGCTGATCGTCGTCGGCGACTGCGGACTTGATGACGCACTCCGCGCGCTGCTCGCCGCGGGCCGAGAGGCCGCCGTGAACGCAGCAAAGTGGTCCGGCACGACAAGCATCTCGATTTTCGCCGAGGTCGAACCAGAGACTGTGTCGCTTTTCGTTCGTGACGTGGGCGTCGGCTTTGATCCCGAGGCGGTGGGCGACGACCACAAGGGGATCGCTCACTCGATCGTCGAGCGGATGGCGCGCCACGGCGGCCGCGCGACTATCAGAAGCGCTGCGGACGCGGGCACCGAGGTCGAGCTCGTCATGGCCCGCGCGACGACTCCATGACGGCGCCGGGCTCACCCAGCGTCTTCCTTGTCGACGACCACGCCCTCATCCGCTCGGGAATCCGAGCCGAGATCGCCGAGTCCGTGCACATCGTCGGAGAGGCCGACGAGGTCGACGCGGCGATCGAGCTCATCTGTGAGCGCCGACCTGACGTCGTGCTCCTCGACGTGCACATGCCACACGGGGGCGGCCTCGCGGTGCTCGAGGCCGTGACGAGGGCGTGCCCGGCAACCAGGGTGCTCGTGCTCTCGGTCTCCGATGCCGCCGAGGACGTGATCGCCCTGATTCGCGCCGGCGCGCGAGGCTACGTAACCAAGAACATCTCTGGCCCGGACCTTGTCGAGGCGGTGCAGCGCGTCGCCGAGGGCGACGCGGTCTTCTCCCCGCGACTCGCCGGCTTCGTCCTCGACGCCTATGCCTCCGGTGCCACCCAAGTCGACGACGAGCTGCACCAGCTGACGCCGAGGGAGCGCCAGGTGCTGCGGTACATCGCGCGCGGCTACGCGTACAAGGAGATCGCACGCGAGCTCGGCATCTCGATCAAGACAGTGGAGAGCCACGTGTCGTCGGTCCTGCGCAAGTTGCAGCTGTCGAACCGCCACCAGCTCACAAGCTGGGCGAACGAGCGGCGCCTGATCTAGGGCGTCTCGATGACGAAGCAGCGGTCCTCGAGCGTCCCCATCGCCCAGGGGCCGTAGTAGCCCGCGAACATCGCGCGCGTGGTCTCGGCCCACGCGATGGCAGCGGGGGCTGCCGCACGGTGGAACACCTGGGCGATGCCCCGCTCGTGCACCCGGTACTCCGCCCAACCGCCGGGGAAGTCCTTGACGCAGGCGACCTCGATGAACGGCACGCCCCCGATCAAGTGGCGGCGATTGCGGTGCGTGTGCCCGGCGAGGTAGCACGTGATCGACGCGCGCCGGGCCACGACCTCGACGAGACGTGCCGAGTCCCCCGGGGTGATCCACTGGGTCCCGTCTGTGCGCTGGTCGCGCCCGGGGTCCCATACCGGGTGGTGCCCGAGGACGACCACCGGCTGGTCCGCGCGCGAAGCGAGCTCGTCGAGCCACTCGAGCTGGTCGTCGTCGACCGAGCCACCGATCTGGAACTCTCGGGCCGTGTCGAGCAGCGCGAGCGTCACGCCGTCGAGCACGCGCGCCTGCGTGCGCCACGCCGCGAACTGCTGGCCCCTGTAGCAGTCGTGGTTGCCGCGCACGTGGAGCAGGCGGTCCCCGAACGCACCCCACACCTCGAGGAACCGCGCGTAGTCGGCGTCCACGCCGTCGTCGGTCAGATCGCCCTTCACGACGACGGCCTGGGCGTCGCATGCCGCGACGTCGGCCACGACCGCGGCATTCATGACCTCTGGGTAGGGGGTCGCGCCGTCGGGGACCCGGAACACGTCGAGCTCGTTGCCGCCAGCCACGTACCCGCACACCGTCTCGCCGAAGTGCACGTCGTTCGCCGTGGCGAAGATGCATCGCAGGGCACCGAGGTCTCGAAGCGTCGTGAAGGCCACTCCCGCGACCTGGAAGTCGTGCGCCGGAGCCAAGCCCTCGAGGCGCACCACCCGCCCGTCGACGAAGAGCTCGGCACCCGACGTGGACACCGAGACGAGCTCACGCACCGGCCGAGTGTACGAGCGGGCCACGACGCCGCACGTGCGTGGCCATTCAGTTCGCCATGGCGATCCGGCGACGGACAGACAAACGTTTCTTCAGCGGCGACCGGTCGGCCGACGCCCAGGGCGGCCGAGTCAAGTGCGCTCCGGAAAGGTGATGTAGGTTGCGACACTTGTTGCGTGGATCACCGAGGAGTTTCCCGCGCAGGCCGCGCGGCGGGCGCCTGTGGGCAGCGCTCGCCCTGGTCCTCGCGGTCGGCGTGTCAAGCATCGGCATCGAGACGGCGTCGTCGGCGCGGACGCCACCGATCACCAGCCTCTCGACCTGCCAGGCCAAGCCGTGGATCAAGGCGAGCTACCAGGCAAGCTCGAAGCCAGCCACGCTCGCGGCGCTCGTGTTCAAGTGCCTCACGCAGCTCTTCCCCACGACGCACCTGCACGACGAGGTCGGCATCGTCGCGCTGAACGCGTACCCGTGGTTCGAGAACGTCAATGAGTTCGGGCTGACGTCCACGGTCCAACAGGCGCTCGCGCGCCTGGGCATGCCGCCGATAACGCTGCAGGACGGCCCGGAGGGAATCATCACGAGGACCTCGCCGAGTCCCACCGCGATGCCCAACGAGCTCGCGCTCGGCGCGACGTTCGACACGAAGATGGCCTCGCTCTACGGGTCGACACTGGGTGCCCAGGCCCACGAGATGGGCTACGACGGGCTGCAGGCTCCCGACCTCAACCTGACCCGGGTGCCGAGCTGGGGACGGGCGTCCGAGTCGCTCGGCGAGTCGCCGGTGCTCGCGGGCGCAATGGGCGCAGCCGAGGCGGTCGCGATCGCGAACCAGCACCTGATCCCCGTGCTCAAGCACTTCGGTCCTTACTCCCAGGAGACGAATCGCAAGTTCCTCAACCAGGAGATCACGCAGCGGGCGTTCGAGGAGGTCTACGTCAGGCCCTTCACGTTCGCTCTCCGCGCACTCGCACCGCTCCTCGCAACGCGAGGCCATGCCGTCGCGATCATGTGCTCGTACGGCAACGTGAACGCGACCAAGGCGTGCCGCTCCCCCGTGCTGAACCAAGTGCTCTCGTCCATCGGCATCAACGCACTCGTCCGCTCAGACCTCGACGTGAAGGTCAACCCCTCCGCGCTCCTCTTGAATGGCGTCGATCTCATCAAGCCCATGAACACCGGGGAGCTCGTTCACGCCCTCGGGCAGCCGGGCGTCGCGACGGCGCTCGAGCAGGGGGTGATCCAGATCTTCCGGACCGAGTTCGCCGACGGGCTCGTCAACGGCACCGTCACGGCCGCCAAGGGCCACCCGCTCACGGCAACCCTCGCGAACAGGGGACACCAGGCCGCCATCGAGATCATGCAGCGTGCGGCGGTGCTGCTCAAGAACACCGGCGTGCTGCCGCTCAGCGCCTCGAGCGGACGGATCGCGGTTATCACCGACAGCACCCTCGCGAACTCGTGCGCGGCGCTCGCGTGGTCGCTCGCGCACACGCTGCGATCGAAGGCGGCGTGTACGAACGACGCGCACGTCAGCCTGCCGACCGAGGTCCTCTTCACGGGGTTGCCCGTCGTGCACAAGGCCGCATGGCGTCTGCGGTACTTCACCTCGCACCAGAGCGGGCCGTACGTGCTCACCGTTGCCACGATGGGCAACACGAAGCTCTCGATGAACGGCCGGACGATCCTCAGCAGCCAGGGCCTTGCGGAGTTCAAGGTGCAGCGAACCGCGCTCGTCAGTCTCACAACGGGCGTCCTCTACAGGTTTGTCCTCAAGTGGCAGGGAGCGCCGCCGACCGTCTCGATCACTCGTGAGCGGCCAGAAGTCGGCTCGGCGATCACCGCCACGCACGGTGCCAAGCTCGCGATCGTCCTTGCTTACGACTGGGCCCGCGAGGGAATGGACCGCAGCTCGCTCGCCCTGCCAGGCGCACAGCAGGCGGTCATCGCCGCGGTCGCGTCAAGGGTGCCCACCGTCGTCGTGCTCACCACCGACGGCGCGGTCACGATGCCATGGCTCAGCCAGGTCAGGGCCGTCATGGAGGTCTGGAACCCGACCGGCGGGACCCAGCTCGACCGGATCGAGACGAAGTACGTGCCCGCTTGGGTGCGCCTCCTTGACGGCAGCACGAATCCAAGCGGCCGCCTGCCCGAGACGTTCCCCGTCGCGACCTCCGCGAGCCCGATGGGCGACACCGCCTTCTGGCCGGGCAACGGCTCGACCGTCAACTTGAACCAGCCGCCCGACAACGGCGTGGGCATCGGCATGCCGTGGTATCGCGCACTGGGCTGGCCCGTGCTGTTCCCCTTCGGATTCGGGCTCAGCTACACGACCTACCAGCTGTCAGGCGGCTCGCTCACGACCAGCGGCAACGGGCTCCAGATGACGGTCAACGTCCGTGACACCGGAGGGGTCGCAGGCATCGAGCCGATCGAGGTGTACGCGAACTTCCCGTCCGTGTTCGGCGAGCCTCGAACCCAGCTCGTCGGGTTCGGCTCGGCGGTGTTCAGCCCGGCCGCAGCACGAAGCGGGACCGTGCAGCGCGCGACTATCCAGGTGTCCCCCGACGCCCTGTCGATCTGGTTTAACAACGCGATGCGCGTCGAAAAGGGCGGCTACTGCCTTGAGGCATCGACCTACGACGGCGACCCGCACAGCTGGACGACGGGCTCGATCACGCTCTCGCCCGGCGCAGGGTCCTCGAGCGTGCAGATGACGGGCACGAGCCTGCTCTCGCCAGGCACCTGCCCCGGCTGACCTCGCAACCGCATCTTGCCGGCCAATCGTCCTACGCTTCGTGCGTGGCGGACGAACTAACGCATCATGCGCTCGCCTCGAGCACGTTCAACGCGAGCTGGCTGCTGCTCGAGCGTGAGCGCAGCAGCGACGAGGATCTCGAGCTGCTCGATGTCGCGCTTGCGTCCCGGCACCACTGGCGCCTCGAGGGCGGCGCTCAGCAGTCCGCCATCGCGGACTGGATGGTCTCGCGTTGCTTCGCCGAGCTTGGCGAGGGTCGCCTCGCCGTGCGCTTCGCCCTGGCCGCGCTCGCCGCAGAGCCGCCAGAAGCCCCCGCATGGCTCCGCGCCTCCTTGCTCGAGGGACTCGCCCGTGCCTATGCGTCAGCGGGAGACGCCGCTGCGCGCGACGACGCGCTCGCTCGGGCGCACGCCGCCCTACAGGACGAGACCGATTCCGATGACCGAGCGGTGATCGCTGAGCAGCTCGCGACCGTGCCGGCTGCTTGAGTCCCAGCCGAGCTCGCTGGTTCGATCACTGATGGATCACACCACGCCCATCGACGGGACCGTCGACACGAGGTTCGTGTCCGTGCGCGACGCGTTCTGCGAGAACTTCGAGTCACACCACGAGCTCGGTGGCGCCGTCTGTGTCGTCGTCGACGGCAGGGTCGTGGTCGACCTGTGGGGCGGGTACCGGGACCTCGCCGAGACACGGCCCTGGGCCCGCGACACGCTCGTCGACGTCTTCAGCGTCGGCAAGGGCCTGCTCGCGACGGCGGTGGCGAGGCTTGTCGGGCAGGGTGCGCTCGACCTCGACGCGGCGATCGCCTCGGTATGGCCAGCGTTCGCCGCGAACGGCAAGGACGGCATAACGCTGCGCCACGTGCTCTCGCACCAAGCGGGACTGCCCGCGATCCGCCACCGACTCGCACCCGGTTCGATGCTGAACCCAGAGCGCATGCGTGACGCGCTCGCCGACGAGACACCCTGGTGGGCGCCGGGAACGGCCCACGGCTACCACGTGAACACGTTCGGCTTCCTCGTCGGGGCGGTCATCGAGCGCGTGACGGGACGCGGGGTCGGCGCCTACCTGCGCGACGAGGTCACCGGCCCGATCGGCGCCGACTTCCACGTCGGGCTCGGCGGTGCGGACCTCGGCCGCGTGGCCGAGTTCCGCTGGGAGCTCGATGCCCCGCCCGAGCGCGAGCCCGAGGGCGTCGCGGGCGACGACCTCATGCGCTACAACGCCTACTGGAACCCCTCGGGGCTCTCGGGCCTCGGCGTCGTCAACACCGAGGCATGGCGGCGAGCCCAGCATCCTTCGACGAACGCGCACGCCACGGCGCGGGGCATCGCCAGGCTCTTCGACGTGCTCGCGAGGGGCGGCGTCGACGACGGCAACGAGCTGGTCGCGCCCGGCGCGCTCGAAGAGGCGCGCACCGAGTGCGTCGTGGGCGACGACCTCGTGCTCGAACGGCCGAGCAGGTTCGGCCTCGGGTTCCAACTCACCCAGCCTGAGCGCCCGATCGGGCGGACCCCCTCTGGGTTCGGACACTTCGGCGCTGGGGGCTCGGTCGGCTTCTGCGACCCCGACGCGTCGCTCGCGTTCGGCTACGTCACGAGCGACATGGGGCCGCGCTGGCAGAACCCGCGCAACCGGGGCCTCACTGAGGCCGTCTTCGCTGCGCTTGGGTGACTCAGCGCCCCGACACGTACTCCAAGAGCTCCTTGCGGTCGCGTTCCAGCTGATCGACCCGCGACTTCACGACGTCGCCGATCGACACGATGCCGACGAGGCGGCCGTCGTCGACAACTGGCACGTGGCGGATGCGGCGATCGGTCATGAGCGCCATGAGCGAGGTCACCTCGTCGTCGGGGTGGCACGTGGTCACTGGTGACGTCATCACGTCGCTTACAAGGCGCTCCAGTGCTGCGGCCCCGTCGACTGCGAGCAGGCGGACGACGTCGCGCTCAGAGATGATCCCGTCGACGCTGTGCTCACCGTAGGAGGCGACGAGCGCGCCGATCCCGCGCTCGGTGAGCCTGCGGACGGCACTCGCTATCGATTCGGCGGGGCTGATCGCCTCCACCGTGTCGCCCTTCTCGGCGAGCAAGTCGCTGATTTTCATGGCGCCTCCTCGAAGCCACCACGAACCGCCACCCGGTCCGTCGGACCTCAGCACTGAGCGTAGGCCAAATGAGGCCAGAGATCCCTAAGAATTCCGCGTCGCGGGCGGATACCCTTCGATACTCGGATCACCCAGCGAATCGAGGTGGACATGGCCATTGCCAACACCACGCATCGGACTCGGACCGTGGCGCTGGTCGGGCACGCCGGCGCCGGCAAGACGACGCTCGTCGAGCGCCTGCTCGCGACGACCGGGGCAATCGACCGGGCCGGCTCGGTCACCGACGGCAGCACGGTGTGCGACACCGAGCCTGAGGAGATCGCGCGACGCCACTCGCTGTCGATGACGATCGTACCGATCACCGTCGGCACCGAGCGCATCGACCTCATCGACACGCCTGGCGTTGCCGACTTCGTCGTCGAGGTCGAGCGAGCGCTCGCGGTGGCCGACGTCGCCGTCGTCGTCGTGAGCGCCACCGACGGGGTCGAGGTCCAGACCGAGGTCGTCTGGCGGCTTGCGGGCCGCGAGGGCATCCCGCGGGTGATCGTGGTGACCAAGCTCGACCGCGAGGGCGCGGAGTACGAGTCGGTGCTCGCGACGCTTCGCGACACGTTTGGCAAGGGCGTTGCACCCGTCGAGCTGCCGATCGGCGAGGGGCCATCGTTCCGCGGTGTGGCCGACCTCCTTGCCGATGAGGCGATCACCTATGAGGGCGGCAAGGCGACGACGGGCGCGGTGCCCGACGAGATCGCCGACGAGGAGCATCGCGTGCGCGAGCAACTGGTCGAAGGCATCGTGCTCGCCGACGACGAGCTGACATCGCGCTACCTCGACGGCGACGCGCTGTCGATGGAAGAGCTTGAGGCCGCGCTCAGTGTCGGTCTCGCCGACGGCTCGGTCGTGCCCGTCGTGTGCGTGTCCGGGGAGACGGGGATCGGCGTCGACAGGCTGGCGACATTGCTGAGCGAGATCGCACCGTGCCGAGGCGTGCACGGGATGCGGGCCGGCGAGTCGGTCGAGCTGCCTCGCGATCCTGCAGGCCCGCCGGTGCTACGCGCCTTCAAGACGGTGCTCGACCCCTTCGTCGGGCGGATCACCTGGCTCGAAGTCGTGAGCGGCACGGTGCGCCCTGACTCGGTGCTGCTCAACACGCGGTCGAGGACCGACGAGCGCCTGCGATCCCTCCAGGTCCCCCGGGGCCGCGAGCTGGTCGCCGTCCAGGAGGTCACCGCGGGGGACCTCGTCGCGGTGCCCAAGCTCGCCGACACGATCGCAGGTGACGTGCTCGCACAAAAGGGCTTCGACGTCGAGCTGCCACTCCCCTCGAGCGCCGTGCCCACCCATGAGGTCGCCGTCGTCTCTCGCAAGCAGGGAGACGAGGACAAGCTCATGGTGGGCCTGCACCGCCTCGAAGAGGAGGACTCCGGGCTCCGCGTGCGCCAGGACGACGAGGCGCACCAGACCGTGCTCACGGTCATGGGCGACACGCACCTCGCCGTCGTGCTCGAGCGCCTCAAGCGCAAGTACAACGTCGAGGTGGACGTCGAGGAGCGGCGGCACTCCTACCGGCGCACGATCGGGAAGCCGGGGGCCGCCGAGGGCCGGCACAAGAAGCAGACCGGGGGGCACGGGCAGTTCGCTGTCGCGCACCTTCGCGTGGAGCCGCTCACGCGCGGTGCCGGTTTCGAGTTCGTCGACCAGGTCGTGGGCGGGGCGATCCCACGGCAGTTCCTCCCAGCCGTGCAGCACGGCGTCGAGAAGGCGATGGCGTCCGGTGCGACCGGCTTCCCCTTCGTCGATATCAGGGTGACCTGCGACGACGGCAAGCACCACAGCGTCGACTCCTCGGAGGCCGCGTTCCAGATGGCCGGCGCGATCGCCTTCAACGAGGCGATCGCAGCCGCTGGGACCATCGTGCTCGAGCCCATCAGCCGGCTCGAGGTACGGGTGCCCACGAGGTTCCTCGGTGACGTGCTGAGCGACCTCAACTCGCGTCGTGGCAGGGTGGTCTCGTCGGACCCTTCCGACGACGGCGAGTCAGTGGTTGTCGCGCTCGTGCCCTCGACCGAGCTCGGTCGCTACACCACCGAGCTGCGCGGCATCGCAGGCGGCCACGGGACGTTCGTCAAGAGCTTCGACCACTACGCCGAGCTGCCGTCCAACCTTGCCTCGAAGGTCCTCGCGAGCTGACCGCTCAGGCTCAGACGCCGCCCGGTCCGTCGCGGCCGATCAGCCACTCGGCGAAGGTTGGCCCGACGAGCAGCCCGTCGGCAGCCGGCAGGAGCGCGCCGTCGCGGACGGCACGACCTACGGCGCCGGGTACCGGCGCGGCGAGCACCGCCGTGTGGCGCCCTTGGTGCTCGATCACGATCCGCGCGAGCGCCGGGAGCTCGGTCGCAGGACCAGGACCCGCGACGTCGGGCAGGCGCCCGCGCTGCGGGCCGCGTGCCGCCGCGTCGAGGAGGGCAATCGCAGCTGAGCGCGCCGCGACTGTCTGGACGCGGAGTCGGGGCACGAGCGCGACAGGGCCGATCGTCGCGCGGCTCAGGAACTGTCCGGCGAACTCGTGGAACTGGGTCGCTCGCAAGATGGTCGTGTCGACGGGGCCGTCGAGGTGGAGTCGCTCCTGGATGACCTTGGCGCCGTAGTAGCCGAACCCCCCCAGGCGGTCCACCCCGACGATCGAGACCACCACGAGGTGCGGGACTCCCTCGCGCCTCGCCGCCGCCTGCAGGTTCCTTGCGGTCGACTCGAAGAACCGCACCGCGGGTCCGCGCCGGACCGTCGTCACGTTCGTCGCGTCGATGACGGCGTCGGCACCGCTCAGTGCGGCGTCCAGTCCGTCACCAGTCACGAGGTCGACGCCGCTCGACCGGGAGGCCGACGACACCTCCCAGCCGCGGGAGCGGGACTCGCTCGCGACGTGGCGCCCCAGCACCCCCGTGCCGCCAAGCACCACGATGCGCATCACGACTCCTGGCACCCCCGGGTCCGGTCCAACTTAGGTCGCTGGCCTCCCCAGGGCCGGTTCGACGCACATGGACGCCGGATCCAGGCGACCGGCGCGCAGCACCGGGGCGACCGTGACGCACAGGGTGGCGGCGGACACCATGGCCCCCACCACGATGATCAGGCGCGGCGAGACGGCGAGCAGCAGGAGTCCGCCAGCGACCAGCGCAAGGATCTGCGCCGCGCTGATCGTGCCCTGGATCGCCGAGAAAACGCGACCGCGGATCTCGTCGCTGCTGTGCGTCGTGATCAGGACCGTCGCGTTCACGCTGAGGATTGCGTTCGCCGCGCCAACGAGGACCAGCAGCACCGCGGCCTCCCAGAGCTGCGTGGTGAGGCCAAACGCGCCAATGCCGAGGCACAGCACCACGCACGCGACAACGAAGGGGCGCTCGGGCCGCGGGAAGCGTCTCGAGAGCCGCCCCGAGAGGGACGCCGTGACGAGCATCCCTGTGCCGAAGCAGACGCCGAGCAGCCCGTAGCCGCGGGGCCCGGCGTGCAACGCGCTCGTGATGAAGTAGATCTCCACGACATTGATGACGCCGAGAGCGAGCACGAACAAGGTGAGCAGCGCGAGCAGCGAGCGGATTACCGGGTGGTGAAGCACGAGTCGGACCCCCGCGAACGCCTCGTGCAGCGAGAAGCCGCCTTCTGCCGCACCCGCCGGCACCCGGTCGAGGTGCAGCACGAGCGGGATCGCCGCGAGCACGGCGAACGACGCCGCGTCGATGAGCAGCGGCACGTGGAAGCCGTAGGTCGCCACGAGGAACCCGCCGAGGAAAGGGCCCGCGAGTCCCGCGCACGCGGCAAAGCTCTGCATCGCGCCTATGGCCCTCGGGAGCTGGGTCGCGCCAACGAGCGTCGGGAGCAGCGCCTGCCACGCTGGCGCTGAGACTGCGGTGCCGCAGGCGAGGAACGCGATGAGCGGCACGAGCAGGATCGACGGCGCCCACGCGAGCCCGACGCACAGACCGGCCTGAACGAGCGTGACCGCGACGAGGAGCGGCCTCGTCGCGACCCTGTCGACCAGCAGCCCCGCGAAGGGGGCCAGCACGAGGAGCGGGATCGCCCCGGCGATCAGGATCGCTGCGACGCCGAAGTGACCGAGCTCGGCCTTCGCGCGGAACGCCATGGCAAGGAGGGCGACCTCGTCGCCGAGGAACGAGACGCCACGACCGAGCGCGACTGCCCGCACCGTGCGGGGCAGCCGCGTCGGCGCAGCGTCAGATGTGAAAGGCATATTTCGAAGTATATCTTTCACATCTGGTCTGTCAAGGGCTAGGCTCTGCCTCGTGCCCGACGCGGTCGACGACGTGGTGGAGCTGACCGATGCCAAGGCGATCCGCGCGATCGCCCATCCCGCCCGGCTCGTTGTGATTGACCGTCTCTACGACGGGGGCCGGCCCTTGACTGCCACCCAGGCCGCCGAGCTCGCGGGGATCACCCCGAGCGCGATGAGCTACCACCTCAGGGCTCTCGAGCGATTCGGGATCGTGCGGCGCGCGGAGGAGGGAGGCGACGGGCGCGAGCGTCCGTGGGTGCGAGCGGCGAGGGACCTGCGTATCCGACCGCGCGCACCAACTTCCTCGCGCGCCGTCGCCTCGGCGACCGGCGCCGTGCTGTCGATGGCGATGGACGTGACCAAGCAGCGCCTGCTCGCGTCGGTGGACAGGAGCATGGCGAAGGGAGAGGCTGCGCTCCCCCTTGACGCGGTGACCTCCTACGCGCACACAACACTCCTGGTGACCCCCGATGAGGCTGGCGACGTGCTGAAGAAGATCCTCGCGCTCATCGAGCCGCTCAACGTGGAGGAGCGAACCAATCCGCCCGAGGACGCGGAGCGACTCACGCTCCTCGTTGCCGCGGCACCCGACCCGGACATGACCCTCACCGCGACGAACAGGAGTTGATGATGCGATTCAGCGTCTGGCCCAGCCCGTACCGACCGTTCGAAGAGACCGCGGGCACGGTCGCACTGTGCGAACGCCTCGGCTGGCATGCGGCGTACATGGCCGACCACTTCATGCCGAACGCCCCCGACGCCACGCCGCTGCGAGGCGACGTGCTCGAGGCACTCACGACCTTGTCGGCCCTCGCGGCCCGGACGTCGCGGATCAGGCTCGGGACGCTCGTCGCCTCGGCCACCTACCGCCACCCGGCGGTGTTCTCGAAGGCCCTCGCCACGCTCGACCAAATCAGCGGCGGGAGGGTCATCGCCGGTCTCGGCGCGGGGTGGCAGGAGAACGAGCACGCGAGCTACGGGATCGAGCTCGGCTCGATCAAGGCGCGCATCGACCGCTTCGACGAGTACGTCGAGGTGCTTCGCTCGATGCTCACCGGCGAGACGACCACCTACGAGGGCACGTACTTCTCGCTGCACGACGCCCCGTGCGATCCGCGGCCAGTGCAGTCGCCACTGCCGATCCTGCTCGGCGTCCGCGGCAAGCGGCGCACGATGGCGATCGCGGCGCGGCGCGCACAGGTCTGGAACGCCTGGTGCTCGCCGGCGTCCCTCGCGGAGTGCAACCAGGTCCTCGACGCTCACTGCGAGGCGATCGGGCGCGATCCGAAGTCGCTGTCGAGGTCGACACAGGCCCTCGTGTACCTGAGCCTTGATGAGTCGTGGCTCGCGCCCCATCGCGAAGAGAGCCCCGACAACCCGCCCATCGTCGGTACCCCCAGCGAGGTCGTCGACATCGTCGCGGCGTACCGGGACGCGGGCTGCGACGAGCTGATCGTGCCGTGCTTCACGCTTGGCGACGCCGCGCGGTCTCGCGACACCCTCGAGCTCTTCAGCCAAGAGGTCGCCCAGCACTTCCAGGACTGACCGCGTTGATGATCGCTCTTGTGCACGTTCTTTGGACGCCGCGAGATCCCCGGCTTCGTCCTTGGTCGCACACTGCACGTGGCGGGACGCCTCGTCCGCTACCGGGATCGATACTGCCTGCTCAACCCGACCTATGTGCTCGTCGACCACGGGTGTGCGCCGTCCGGAACGAGCTCGTAGCCGATGCCGCTGTGGGTCACCAGCATCTCGCCGTGCGCACCGAGCTTCCTGCGCAGCCGGTGCGCGTAGACGCGCAGGTAGTTGGCCTCGGTCGAGTACGTCGCGCCCCAGACCTCGCGCAGGATCATCTGGTGGGTGCAGACTTTCCCCTTGTGGCGCGCAAGGAACGCGAGGAGGTCGAACTCCTTGGACGTGAGCCGCAGCGTCTCGTCTCCCACGTTGGCGGTCCGGTGGATCAGGTTGCACGTAAGCGCACCGACGTGCAGCTCCGTGGGGGCGGCCGGTGCCGACGGCGCGGAGCGCCTGAGCAGCACGCGCAGGCGCGCCTCGAGCTCTGCCATCCCGAAGGGCTTGGTCACGTAATCGTCCGCGCCGCGGTCGAGGGCATCGACCTTTCGCTCCTCGCTGCCGAGCGCGGACAGGATCAGGATCGGCACGTCACTGAACTCGCGGATCCGCCCGCAGACAGCCGCACCATCGAGGTCCGGCAGCGACAGGTCGAGGACAACGACGTCAGGCTGGCGGAGCGACGCGAGCACGATGCCGTCGGACCCGGTCCGTGCCGTCGCCACGTCGTAGCCACGAGCGCTGAGACCGATGGTGAGCGCACGCAGCAAGGCACGGTCGTCGTCGACGACGAGGACCCGCTCGCCGCTCATGAGGGGGCCTCTTGAAAGGCTGCGACGGGCAAGCGGAACGTGAACGCCGCGCCGCCAGTCGGTCCGTCGCCCACACTGAGGTGCTGGCCGTGCGCTTCGACGAACGCCGTCGAGATCGCGAGGCCCAGGCCCGCTCGGCCGCTGCCGGCGTTCCGGTCGAGCATGTGGAAGATCCGCTCCCGGTCTTGTTCTGGGACGCCCGGTCCCTCGTCGAGGACCGAGACATCGACCAGCCCGTCGCGCTCGCGCGCCACGATCCGGATGATGGTGCCGTCCGGGGAGTGCTGTGCGGCGTTGGTGAGGAGGTTGGCGAGCACCTGTGCGATGAGCACCTCGTCGATCTCGACGATCGGCAGGCCCTCTGGGATCTCGACGACAAGCACATGATGGGCGAGCGAGGCGCGTGTCGTGGCGACCGCCGTGTCGAGCACGCCGACGAGGTCGTGCGGCTCGCTGCGCAGCGCCAGCGTCCCGGCCTCGAGGCGCGCCATGTCAAGCAGGTTCGCCACGAGCATCGCAAGGTGGTCCGATTGGTTCTCGATGGTCGCGAGCAGCTCAGCGTGGTCCGACAACGACAGCGCGAGCCCGGGCTCGCGGAGCGTGGACACAGCGGCCTTGATCGAAGAGAGCGGGGTCCGCAGGTCGTGGGAGACCGCGCCCACCAACGCGCTGCGCCAGCGATCGACCTCTTCGAGCAGGTCGGCGCGCAGGGCCTGTTCACGAAGCTGACTGCGTTCGATCGCGAGCGCAGCCTCGTTCGCGAAGGTGCCGAGCAGCTGGCGCTCGAAGGGGGTCAAGGACGGGCCCGCGACGACGAGCTGGCCGACGGGGCGCAGGACTGCGGTCAGCGCGACGCGCCTCACGTCGCTGTCGGCACCCGCCCCGACCAGTGCCATCGACTGCGTCGCGCCGGCCTTTCCCAGGGCCGCGGCTCGATCCGCATCGCTGATGGTCTCGCCTGCGGTCGCAGCGATCGTGAGCGAGCCGTCGACGGGGAGGAGGAGAGCGACCCAGCGGGTGCGAAACGTCTCGTGCACGATCCGGACCACCAAGGCGAGCAGCTCGTCGAGCGACTGCTCGCCGATCAGGTGCTCAGAGACCTCGAACAGCCGCCGAATGGCCTCGGTCCGGAAGGTCGCGTCGCGCCGCGAGTCCTGCTCGACGGAAACGAGTCTTGCGACAATGAGGACGACCACGAGGTACACCCCGAGCGCCACCCAGTCCTGGGCCGAGTTGACCGTGAGCGAGCCATACGGGGGGATGAAGAACCAGTCGTAGACCAAGAAGCCGAGGACTGCTGCACCAATGCCGGTCGCGAACCCTCCGGCGGCCACACCCACGATGACCGGGACCACGAGGACCACAGCAGCCGTCGCAACCGCGAGGTGCGGACGGATCGCGAGCATCACGGAGGTCGCGACCACCATCGTCGTCAGTGCGGCGACACTCGCCCAGACCGTCCTTCGCACGATGATCGATCCCTTCGGCGCTGGCGTGGCGGGCACATCGCCGTCGCGCGCTTCGACTGGCATCCTATGGGCGTGGACGGTCTCCAATGAGTGAGCACGATGCTCGACACGCCGAGATGGAGGACGCGGCCGACGTCGTCAGTCCTGCTGGCAAGTTCCGCCTCTACCTCGGATCGGTCGCTGGCGTCGGGAAGACCTGCGCGATGCTCGACGAGGGCTGGCGGCGTGCTACGCGCGGCGCCGACATCGTGATTGGCTTCGTCGAGGCGCACGGACGACCGAAGACGATCGAGCTCATCAAGGACCTCGAGGTCGTGCCAAGGCGGAGCATCACCCACCGGGGTACCACCTTCGAGGACATGGACGTCGACGCGGTGATCGCGCGCAGGCCCGAGGTCGCGCTCATCGATGAGCTCGCCCACACGAACGTGCCCGAGGCGTCGCGTCATGAGAAGCGCTGGGAGGACGTCATCGAGATCCTCGACTCGGGGATCGCGGTCATCTCCACGCTTAACGTGCAGCACATCGAGTCCATCGCGGACGCTGTTGAGTCGATTACCGACGTGAAGGTCCGCGAACGTGTGCCTGACTGGGTCGTTCGCCGCGCCGACCAGATCGAGCTCATCGACTCGTCGCCCGAGCAGCTGCGGCGCCGAATGCTGCACGGCAACATCTATCCCGAAGAGAAGATCCACTCCGCGTTGCAGGGATTCTTCAAGACCCAGAACCTCGTCGCGCTGCGCGAGCTCGCGCTTCGCTATGTCGCCGACGAGACCGAGGAGGACCTGCTTGCCTACCTGCGAGATCGCACCGTCGGGCACGTCTGGGAGACCACCGAGCGCGTCCTCGCCATGGTCACCGGCGAGCCAGCCGACGAGGCGGTGGTGCACCGCGCCGCTCGCATCGCGGCGAGGTTCAAAGCGGCTCTCGAAGTCGCCTTGGTCGCCGAGGGCGAGCGCACGGGGCGTCGTGCCGCACGGCTTGACGAGCTCAGCCGCCTCGCCCAGGACGTCGGCGCGACGACGACTGAGCTCGTCGCCGACGACGTTGCGACGTCCATCGTCGAGCTCGCGACGCGCCACCAGACGACCCAGCTCGTGCTCTCTGCACCTAAGGGCCGACTCGTGGGTCTCCACAGGTCCTCGAGGCTCAATCGCCTCCTTCCACTCGCGGCCGAGCACGGAATCGACGTCCACCTCATCGCGCCGCCGAAGGACCTCGGCAGCGGGTCGTGAGGCGCGGGGCCGCCCTGCAGTGCCTCAGCGCCCGTCGAGGTGGTGCTCAAGGGTGGCAAGTACGTCGTCGACCTCGATTGGTCCAGTGCGCAGCTGGATCGTGCCGGAGACGCGATGCGGCGCGACGCCGGCGTCAGTGAAGCCGAGGGACTCGTAGAGCGCGCGCGCTCGGTCGTTGTCGACACTCACCGTCACCCGCAGGCGCGTGCACCCGCGTCGGCGACACGCAGACTCCGCGGCAGCAATCAGCGACCTCGCGACACCGCGCCGCCGGCATCCCTCACGCACCTCGACGTCCTGGAGCTCGGGGGGATCCGTCCACGCGAGGTGCGCGTGGCCCCGCGGCTCCGTGCCATTCCACTCGACGAGGTAGTCGCCGTTGCCCTGGAACAGCCTCGCGAGGCCCAGCACCGAGCCGACGCGAGCCACCTCGTCGGGCTCGAGCCAGCGGATCATGCGCCCGACACTTGCACGTGCACCGCGGCCCTGAAGCCGCGGCCTCCTTAGCGAATCCTTACCTCGAGGGCCACAAGTGCCATCGGTAGGATGCCGAGGTGGCATTTGACGAACCCGTTGCAGGTCGCCCGCGGCTGTCGAGAGCGGTCGCCAACGAGGACGGCCTGATCGCACTCGGACGAGCAATAGAGCGCGAGCCCGCGGGCACGGTGCGCCGACCCCATCGGCGCAGGCGGCGTTGGGTGTTGCGCACGGGCATCGGTGTCGGCACCCTGATCATCCTCCTCGTGGCAGCCCTCATAGCCACTGTCATCTATCTCGGGGGGCTTGCGCACAAGATCCCAGTCCCCCACCTCCAATCCGACGGACCGGGGACCAACATCCTGCTGGTCGGGTCGACTGACCGCTGCGCGCTCAAGCACCAGAACAACGCCTACGGCAACTGCTTCGCAGGCGTGACCGGCATCAACAGCGACATCGTGATGGTCGCGCACCTCGGGCCGAACGGCAAGGCGTCCTTGCTCTCGATCCCCCGCGACCTGTTCATCCCGAACGCGAGGGTCGGCAACAACGCGAACAAGATCGACGCCGCCCTCGCCAACGGACCGGGCCAGCTCGTCGCGGCAGTGGAAGAGGACTTCGGGATTCCCATCAACCACTTCATCGAGCTGAACTTCGACACCTTCGCCAACGTGGTGGACGTCGTCCATGGCATCAACATGTACTTCCCCCGACGTGTGTTCGACGCGTACTCGAGCCTCAACATCGAGCGACCCGGCTGCTACCACCTTGACGGGCTCCACGCCCTGCAGGTCGTTCGCGCGCGCCACCTCCAGATCCAGTACTCCGCCGCGGACGGCACCAACCCCCGGAACTGGCCTAACGAGCCGCTCTCTGACCTCGCGCGCATCCGTCGCACCCATGAGTTCATGCGCGTGGTCGCAGCCAAGCTCCTCAGCACGGGCATCGCAGACATTGGCCAGGACCTGAGCCTCGCGACGACACTGCTCCCCGATCTGACCGTCGACAACGGCTTCAGCACGGGCGAGATGGCGACGCTCGCTGCGAACTACTCCGGCACCAGCATCTCGAAGGTGCCGCAGCTCACGTACCCGATAGTGGTCAACCAGACGGGCGGCTACACCTACCAGGGAGTCTCCGGCTACGGCGACGTCGAGTTCCCGGTCCAGCCCGGCGGCTGGCAGACCGTCGACCAGATCTTCGGCGTGAAGCCCAACCAGAGCCCCTGGACCGGCAACCCGCTCCCGCTGCCTGGCGCCTTCCACGTCTCGGTCGAGAACGCCACGGGCATCTCAAACCAGGCTGCGATCATCGCGCAGGCACTCGGCCACAAGGGCTTCAGCGTCAATCAGACCGGCGACCGCGCCGCAGTCGGGACCCCCGAGGAGACGTACGTCTGGTACGGGGGCCCGCCGCCGCCCCCGTCCGGCAACTGGAAGAGCGCGAGCCTCGCCGCGGCGCTGCGTGTGATGACCGTGCTGCAGGGTCCGGTGACGCTCGGCTACGACCCGGCCATGGTGACGCAGCACGACATGGTGACGATCCAGACCGGCTCCGACATCAGCGTCGCCGCTCGGAACTGGACCGCGACGACCACCACCACGACCACGACGACGACGACGACGACGCTGCCGGGCGGCTCGACGACGACGTCGACGGTCAAGGTCACACCGACCACGGTTTACGACCCACCGGGGGTGAGCTCCGACAACAACCTGTCTGCCCCGTCCTTCACGGCCCAGCCGCTCGAGCCCTGGGACCCACGGGCATGTCCCGCGAACATGCCCGTGTGGGTCGACCGGTCCAAGCAGTAGCCCCGGTCCAGAGCCGCGCCCGACGGATCGCGCCGGCATCGCCAGGCAGCAAGAGGGGGATCGATGAGCAAGGATTGGGCAAGGCCAGTCGTGCACTTCGAGATCGAGGCGCTCGACCCTGACGTGCTCATCCCCTTCTACGAGGCCATGTTCAGCTGGTCCGCCGGCACGGGGTTCATCCGTCCCTTCGCCGCGGGGCTCGGAGGACCTGAGCCGGGACCTGCCGGACACTTCCGACAGAGCGAGCGCAGCGGCGTGACGCTCTACGTCCAGGTCGCGGACCTCGCCGCGTCGCTCGAGCTCGCCGCGTCGCTCGGCGCCACCGTGACGCTGCCGCCCTTCGACGTGCCCGGCGGCCCGACGATCGCAGGCATAAGGGATCCAGAGGGCAACCCCCTCACCCTCGTCCAGCAGTAGCTCAACCGCGGTCCTCGTAGACCGACCGCCGGTACGAGCCGGGCTCGATCGCTCGAGCGAAATCCGCCAGCGCGTCGTCGCACGTTGCCGGCACGTCCAGGCCAAGCGCTGGTGGCGGCGCGCCGAGGAGCGTGACCACGGCCACGGCCCCGTCGCCGCCGAATGCCACGGTCCGCCGGCGCAGGCCGGCGCGGTGCACGTAGCTCCATGCCTGCACCTCGTTGTCGAGCGCGCTGAACGCCTCCCGCGTGACGTCAGCGGCGAGCGTGAACTGCTCGATCTCCAGGTAGCCCACGGTTCCTCCTAGCTGCTCGCCGTCGGGTCGGCGCCGCGATCTTCGGCCACGTCGATCACGACGTTGCCCAGCTTCTGGCCGGTCTCCACGAACCGGTACGCCTCAACGATCTGCTCGAGCGGGTACCGGCGGTCGATCACCGGGGTGAGCTGGCCTGTAGCCAGCAGCTCGGCGAGATGCCGGACGGTCTTCGGATCGAACTCTGGCGGGGCGAACACGACCCGCTTGCCACGACGCAGCAACCCGAGGAGCGCCAGCACAAGGTTCTGGAGGTGCGGCCCCGGACCGGTCGACATGAAGATCCCGGACGGCTTCATGAGCCCGGTGCACGCGCGATACGACAGCATCCCCCACGCGTCGAAGACGAGGTCATAGCGGTGCTCGTCGCGTGTGAAGTCCTGGGCCATGTAGTCGACGACACGGTCAGGTCCAAGCATGGCCACCATCTGGAGCCCATTGGTGGCGCACACCGCGGTGACCGCAGCGCCCATCGCCTTTGCGAGCTGCACGGCCGCCGAGCCCGTCCCGCCCGACGCCCCGTAGACGAGCACGTCCTGGCCGCTCGTGACACCAGCCTTGTTGAGGAACGACAGGGCATAGTGCGACGCCTCGGTGCTCGGCGAAGCGTCGGCATAGCCGAGGTGCTCGGGGATCACCGCGAGCAGCCCGACTTCGGGGATCGCGAGGTACTCGGCGTGCGCGCCAAAGCGGCCCTCCACGTAGCCGAAGACCCGGTCGCCGACCTTGAAGGAGCCGACCGCGGCGCCAACGGCGGCCACCTGACCGGCGAACTCGGTGCCGAGGATGGTCGCGCGCGGCCGCAGCAGCCCCGACAAGAAGCGCATCGGGATCGGCGACCCTGCCCGATAGTGGCAGTCGGTCCGGTTGACGGTCGTTGCGTGGACCCTGACGAGCAGGTCGCCGTCACGTACCTCGGGTCGCGGCACGTCACAGACCTGGACGACCTCGGGGCCGCCGTAGCGCGTGTGCACGGCGGCCCGCATGGGCCGATCGTCGCACCCCACCGCGGTGCGACGCCAACGGGACTCAGCCAGGCACGCCGATGCACGGACCGGTGCCGCACTCATTGGGGACGAAGCCCGTCGCCATGAAGGCGTGGATCTGGATGATGAGCCCTGGGCTCTGCCGTCCGTAGCCGTGCGGGTCGTTGCCGTACTGGGGGCCTGACGGCGACAGGTTGTCCGTCGGCGGCGTTGGGGTCCCGTAGTCCCACAGCTCGATGTACGCCGGGTTGGACTTGGCCTGGTTCGCCGTGGAGAACCCCCACTGCATGGTCACCGGCAGGTTCAGCCTCGGCGTGCCGAAGGCGTCGGAGTTGAAGACCGGCTTGTGGTTCAGTGCACCGATCGTCCGCCCGAACGCCTCGGCCGAGACGTTGGCCACCTGGTGGTCGCCGTAGTTCTCGATGATGAAGACCTGCTTGGCCTTGGTGCCCGCGTAGGGGTGCGAGGTCAGGTGCTCTGCGTACCCCTCGTTCTCCCCGCGGTCCCACAGCAGCTGGGCGAGCTGGAGTCCCAGCTGCTGGTCCGTCGAGTTGGGGTACGCGGGGTCGTAGACCGAGGCGAACTCCGCCCAGTCGACGGAGCGGTCGAGCAGGAGGCCGCCGTAGTTCTCCCCGGGCACGCCGAGGATCGCACGGGACCACTGTGTCGAGATCGCCGAGACCGCGCCGCCCATGATCCCGCCCTGCGAGTACCCCTGAAAGCCGCACGTGCCCACCTTGAAGCGAACCTTGGTGCCCTGCTTGAACGCGGCGTTGGTCGCGAAGCCGTGCGGCGAGTTGATGAGCCGAGCGAGGAATTGGAAGTTCACGAAGCCCTGGAGCATGTGGTCCACGTTGATGTGGAACGTGCTCATGTTCTGGAGGGAGGCGGCCACGAGCAGCACGTCGTTCGACGACATGCCTGACCAGTCCGTCGCGCACCCCATCATGTTCGCGGCGACGCCCTTCACGAACGACGAACCCGCGACCTCCGTCGCGTCACCCAGGAGTCCGTGGCCGTAGAGGGTGGGGAGCGCTGGCCCGCCCGACGCGATGGCAGTGGGCATGACGCAGATGAAGTTGGCCCAGATCTGGTTCGTCCACGCTCCCTTGGAGAGGGTGCCCTTCTTCACGAGCGGCAGCCCGTGGGCATCCACGTTCATCGCACCGCACCCCGCGGTGTTCGTGCTGTTGAACATGGCCGTCTGCTTCGTCGGGCAGTTCTTGAGGAACGTCGGCACCTGGAAACTGCCGGAGACCTGGCGCTCGGTTCCGACCGTCGCCACGCTGAAGATGCGGAAGACCGGGGTCGTCGTGCCGACGAGCTTGAACGCCTGGTCGCGCATCGTGAGGGCGGGGTCGGCGAGGTTGTTATCGGCGAACCTGGTCGTCGAGGTGCCGCCCGAGGAGATGACCGAGAAGTCCCATGCCGCGTACAGGTGCGACAGGTTGAACGACTTGAGGTCGTTCTGGACCAGCCACTTGAGGTGCGCCCCGCGGGTCGCTGGCACCATCGTGCCGTTGAGCGCGGCCGACTCGCCCGCGAGCTTGGGGATCGCGACGTCGCTCGCGTCGACCAGGTTCCGGAGCAGCACGTCGATCCGGTCGCCCTCGCGGTAGTTGACGACGGGGTGGATCAGCAGCAGCTTGGTTGTGGCATCGGTGTCCTGGCCGTCCAGCTCGGCGAAGTACGGGACGCACACGCGCCGTGTGGCGTCCCAGAGGACGACCGGCGCGGACGTGCTCGTAAGGGCACCCTTGATGGTGCAGCGCGAGAGGCCGATGTTGGTCGACGTCGCGATGTTGGAGTTCGCGAGCGAGATGTTCGGGACGTTGATCATCACTACGGAGCCCGGGGAGAATCCGTCGTTCTGGTTCTCATACTTCGGGTTGATGTGGACGCTGGACTTGTTCATCGGCGTCGCGGAGGGCGCGATGTTTAAGAGGCGACCCGTCGGCGTCTTTGCGGACTTTGTGAACGCGTTGTTCGGCCAGGGCAGCAGGCAGTCGTGCCCGGTCGGCGTGCTCACGAGAGCGTCGCACTTCGCGACCCCGGGGTCCGGCATTGTCGACGCAGAGGCGCTCGACGACGACGCAACTGCGAAGAACAGCGGTGCGAGCAGGCCCGCGAGGGCGACCGATGACAGGGCTCGGTGACGCAGCATGACTCCCCCTTCGACGGCGGCGCGGCGCCGGGTGTGTCCCGCCGCCCGCCTCACCGGCGACACCTGCCTATCAGACCGGCAGGGCGACTGACGAACCGGCCTTGGTGTGTCGAGTTCACGCGCCCATTAGGCGACGCTGAAGTTGGTTTCGAACGAGCTCGGCCTGCCATGGTCATTGACGGTGAACGTGAACCGCCACGCGCCAGGCGTGAGCGTGGGGAACCCGATGTAGTGCGTCGCGTCAATCCGCAAGAGCCGGATCGGTGCGGGCGCGCCACCGCTCACCTCGACGACCCGGAGGTCGGCGATACCGACCGAGGCGCCCGTGAGGAACACGTGAAGCCGGTTCGGTCCGGCCTGCAGCGTCTCGAGGTAGACCTCAGCAGCCCCCCCGTGAGGAAGGTTCACGGTCACGATGGTCGGAAGTGACGGCAAGAGGGACTGTCCTCGCGCGGGCGACACCGCCTGTCCCACCACCACGGTCACGCCGAAGAGCACCGCCGGGATGACGACGGAGACCGCGAAGCCGCGGGCGCCGTGCAGCACGGGCGATCGGATGGGGTCGGTTCCGCGACGTCCGAGTCGGAGCAGCCGCAAGCTGTTGAGCACCACGACAAGGCTCGAGAGCCCCATCGCGACCGCGGCGACCAGGGGGTCGAGGAGGCCTGCTGCTGCCAGGGGCAGCGCCGAGGCGTTGTAGCCCATGGCCCATCCGAAGTTCTGCAGGATGACCGAGGACGTCGATCTCGCGATCCCGATGGCGTTCGGCACGCCGCGCAGGTCGCTGCCGAGGAGCGCGACGTCACTGCTCTCGAGCGCCACGTCCGCCCCTGTGCCGATGGCGACCCCGACATCAGCCGCGCTCAGCGCGGGCGCGTCATTGACGCCGTCACCCACCATGACGACACGCTGCCCGCTCGCCTGCAGCTCGCGGATCGCGTCGAGCTTGTCTGCTGGGCTGAGGTCGCCGTCGGCTCGTTCGATGCCCAGGGTGCCCGCAACGGTGCGCACCGCGGGGCCCGCGTCACCGCTCAGGATGACCGACCCAAGTCCCATGTCTTTGAGCCGGGCGATCGCCGGCGCGGCATCGGTGCGGAGCGGCGTCGAGATCGCCAGCGACCCGACGAGCACGCCGTCGCACGAGACAGTAACCACGGTGTCGCCGCGATCGAGCGCGGCAGATGTCGCGGGTCCGAGCGTCTCTGTGTCCGACACACGGCCGACCGTGACGCGCCGCCCGTCGACGATGCCGGTGACGCCGGTGCCCGCGACGACCTCGACGTCGGTCGCCCTGGCAAGCGGCGATGCCGCGCTCCTGATCGCGAGTGCGATCGGATGATCGACCTCTTGTTCGATTGCCGAGGCGGCTCGGAGCACCCACTCCTCGGTGACGCCCCCGGCGGCCGCAACGGCGGTGAGCGCGGCGGTCCGCTCCGTCAGCGTCCCGGTCTTGTCGAAGACCACGGCATCAGCGCGGGCCAGTCGCTCAAGCGCGTCGCCGCTTCTCATCAGGATCCCGAGGGATGATGCCCGGCCTGTCCCCACCATCATGGCGACGGGCGTCGCGAGACCCATCGCGCACGGGCAGGCGACCAAGAGGAGTGCGACGGCGCTCAGCACCGCGGTGCCGAGGTTGCCGCGGATCAGCCACCACGAGAAGAACGTGGCCGTGGCGCCGAGCAGCACGACGGGGACGAAGACCGCGCTGATCCGGTCGGCGAGCCGCTGGAGCGGTGGCTTGTCCTGCTGCGCGTCGTCGACGAGTCGTTGCAGCCGCGAGAGGACGGACTCTGCGGCGATCGCCCCCACCCGAACGACGAGGGCGCCGGCACCGTTGCGCGTGCCACCCGTGACGGTGCTGCCAGGTCCGCGATCCACGGGCATCGGCTCGCCAGTGAGCATCGACTCGTCGATCGAGGACCAGCCGTCAACCACGACGCCATCCAAGGGCACGGGCTCGTGGGCGCGGATGCGGACGAGCGCGTCGACAGGCACGCTCTCGGGTGCGACGAGGTTGCCCTCCAGGTCATCGAGGTTCGCGACGACCCTGGCCGTCGGCGGTCGAAGCGCTAACAGCGAGCGCAGTGCGTCTGACGCCCGGCCGCGTGCGCGCGCCTCGATTGCCCTGCCGGTCACGAGGATGGCGATGATCAAGGGCGCCATCACGCCATGCAGCCGCGCCGCGAACTCGCCGCTCCCGCCAAGGTGCACGTGCCGACCGCCCAGGGCGATCGCCTCGACTGCGCTCACCGACAGCGCCGCCAACGTCCCGACCGTGATCAACGTGTCCATGCTCGTCGCACCGTGTCGCAGGAGGCGCGCCGTCGTGGTCAGGAACGGCCAGCCACCTGCGAGCTCCACGACGACCCCGAGTGCCAGCACCACCCAGCCTGCCGCCGCGTTCTCCGGACCGAGGAGCGCGACACCGAGCGCGCACAGCCCCAGGGGCCACGCGAGCCACGCGCGCAGCACCCAGTGGTCGGCGTCCGAGTCGCTGCGCTCTGGCGAGGCGCTGGTGACAACCTGCGCCTCGTAGCCCGTGTCGCGGACGATGTCGCACAGCTGGGCGGGGTCGGCCCTCGACGAGTCGTACGAGACGAATGCCCGATTCGTGGCGAGGTTGACCGAGGCACTGAGCACGGCCGGCTCATCGATGAGTGCTCGCTCGATCCTCGTGGCGCACGCGTTGCAGTGCATGCCTACGAGCACGAGCTCGGACGTGGCGCGGTGGTCGCGCGGGTCCCCGTCGATCGAGGGGGCGCCTTCTGAAGGGGCCGTGAGCATCCGACTCAGCGCACGCGTCGGGTGTGACGCGTCGCACCCGACGTCTGCGATCGCATTTCGTCGAAGATCGCCGTGGGCATCAGTGGTTCGATCCCCTCTCGCGCTCGCCGCCCGCAGCGACTCGATTGGCGAGTCCGGCCGTCCCTGTCGACAGTAGCGACGTGCACTTGTCCCGAGCACGGGCACATGAGTCGGCGCTCGACCCCATTGGAGGCGCGTGGCGACCCTGCCGGTGCGGCAGAGGGGCAGGGCGCGGCACTACTACGAGACGTCGTAGTAGGTGGCGAGCTGCGAGCGCCGGCCCGCTCCTTACGGCGTGAGCAGCACCCGGCCGAACGCCTGCCGGCTCTCGATGTAGGCGTGCGCGCCCGCGGCGTCGGACAGCGGGAAGCTGCGGTCGATCACCACGCGGAGCTCGCCCTTCGAGATCGAGTCGAGGTGCCCGGCGATCATCTCGTACGTGCGCGGGTTCAAGAAGAGCTCCGCGCCCATGAAGTACCCGGTGAGCGATTGGTTGTTCGGCCGCATGCCGGAGATGTCGAGCTGCATCGCGGGCGCGCGTCCTGCGTCGCCGACTGACACGCATCGCCCCCGGTACGCCAGCGCCGACAGGCTCCCCTGCAGCGTCGTCGCGCCAACCGAGTCGACCACGACGTCCACGCCGCGGCCGTCGGTGAGGCGCCGGGCCTCGGCGGCAAAGTCGCCGGTCGAGTAGTTGATGCCCTCGTCGAGCCCGAACTCCTTCAACCGCTCAAGCTTGGCGTCACTCGAGGCGGTGGCCAAGACTCGCGCGCCGGCACGCTTCGCGAGCTGGATCGCGGCGATACCTACCCCGCTCGCGCCGGCGTGGATCAGGGCCGTCTCGCCCGCGGCGAGACGGCCGAACTCGAAGAGGCAGTCGTCCGCGGTGCCGAAGGCGACCGGCACGCAGGCGGCCTCGTGCGTGGACAGGCCATCGGGGATCTTCCAGGCGAACGACTCGTTCGCGGCACGCAGGGCGGCGTGCGAGCCGTCGAGGCCCACGGTGACCACGCGATCCCCCTTCGCGAACCTGGTTACCGACGGGCCGACCTCGAGCACCGTGCCCGCGCACTGGTAGCCCACGATGTGCGGCGAGGCGGTCAGGTCACCGCCCAGGCGATTGAGCGTGTCGCCCCCCTCGATGCTCACGGCCTCGACGGCAATCAAGAGGTCGCGGTCGCCGACGTCAGGGTCGGCGACGTCCTCGTACCGGAACACCTCGGGACTGCCCGTCTCGTAGTACACCGCTGCTTTCACGTGCGCCCCCGGACTCCGGTGCCGGATGCCCGGCAACTGGCACCGGTCTACCGGTTGGCCGTCAGTGGCGATCCCAGGACCCGCGATGGATCACGTCGTCGACCGATCGCCTTCGCTTGGCGACCCGCTGGCTCTGCGGCGGCGTGCTCGCGGCGCGGTGGCCGACCGTGGTCGCCCCGATCGGCAGGTACGACGCCGGGATGCCGAAGCCGGCGCGGAAGGGTGCGAGCTGGTCCGGCATGATGCCGAAGAAGCAGCCGCCGAGCCCCTCGTCGACAGCGGTCAGCAGCATGAGGAGCGTCGCCATCCCCGTGTCGATGTCCCAGTAGGGAGCGGGCCAGCGCGACTCGGCCCTGTCCTCCCAGCCCTTGTCGGGCTCGGCGTAGCGATCGAGATACGCGTCCTTGTGCGAGAGGGAGACCACGACGAGCGGTGCGTTGCGCATGCCGGGCGAGTGCTCGAGCTGCGTGGCGGCGAACTCCCAGAACCGTGCGCGGTCCGACGACTCGGTCAACGCGAGGAAGGCGAAGCCTTGCGAGAAGCCTGCGGACGGGGCGCGCAGCGCGGCCGCGAGGACCCGCTCGACCGACGAGGCCGACAGCGGCTCGTCCGAGTAGTCGCGAACCATCCGGCGCCTGCTGATGACCTGTGCATACTCCATCGGTCAATGATCACCTGCCCGCGGCCGTGCCGCCAGCGACGGACGCTCTAGCCAGTCCAGTGCTTGGCGAACCAGTTGAGCGACGCGTAGCAGAGCGCGTGGTCTCTCGACGGGAGCGCGCAGGTCATGAAGTAGCTCCCTGACGTGCCCCGCTCGCTCGTCGAGTCGCTAAGGAATACGTTGCCGATCGCGAAGTACGGGCCGCCGGATGGGTAGTTGTTGCCCGTGACCCTGGGGGGATCGATCGCGCTCACGAGCGTCGAGCTCAGCGTCCGCACACGCTCGCGCCTCGGGATCCGGCACTTGGCCGGTCGCGGGCCGTGGAACCAGCGCTGCACCCGCATCAGGGCGCGCTTGAAGTACGGGCAGGCCATCTCGAGGTAGCAACCGACGCACGAGGGCTGGGCGGACACGTTGATCCCGCGCAGCCCGCTCTTGTTGGTGGTGAAGTGCGGGTAGAAGCCGGGTGAGCGCTCGCTCGGGGCGTAGACCGTTATCCCGCCGCTGCCGTCCGCCCCGTAGGACGCGACGCACCTCCAGCCGCGAGGTCCAAGCACCGACTGGACCGAGTACTCGTCGGTGTACACCGCGACCTGCCTCGCAATCGATCGCGGCACGGCAATCGCTCGGGTTTGGGGAATCTTGGGACCTTTCCCCCATGTGGTTCCCGTCGCGGCAGGGCAGGCCCGCACCGGGACCCGCTGAAGCGCCGGCACCGGCGCACCATGCCGGTGGGTGCTCGCGGCGACCTCGGGACGCGCTACGGCATCGGCCGTCGGGGCCGCCGCGAGGAGGGCGGACAGCGCAAGGACAATCGGGATGCACTTGCGCACTGTCGGAACCTACGTCCGGGGCCGCCCTCGGGCAAGGATGCCGGCGGAGCCGAACCCGCCCGGGTCATCCAGCCAGGTGCTCGGCGACGAGGAAGTTGACGATTGCGACCTCGAGGGCTTTGGCTGCGAGTTGCTGGAATCGTGGCGAGACGAGCAGTGCCGCATCCTTCGGGTTGCGCATGTTGCCGAACTCGATCAGCACCTTCGGCACCGTCGTGAGGTTGAGCCCGGCGAGGTCGTTGCGCGGCATGATGCCGTCGACCCCGTAGTAGTCGCTGATCCGCATCGGCGTCTCGTTCACGATCGCGGAGCGGACCTTCTTGGCGAGGCGCGCCGACGAGCCGATCACCTTGTGGTTCTCGACGTCTCGCACCGGCACCAGCACGCAGAAGCCCCTCCCGGTGGCGGGACCACCGTCGGCGTGGATGTCGACGGCCACGTCCACCTTGCCCCGGTCGATGATCTGGGCGCGCGTCGTCACGCAGGGCCCGACGCCGCGGTTGGAGTGCCTGGTCATGACGACCCGGGCGCCGAGCGCCACCAGCCGCGCCCGCAGGGCGACGGCGACGTTCCAGTTGAACTGCGTCTCGGGGTAGCCCGCATCGGTCGCCGTGCCGGTCGTGTCGCACGTCTCGACGTTGTGGCCGTTCCAGATCGGACGATCAATGAAGGCAGGATCCGCCCAGTTCCTGCCGTTGTGCCCGGGGTCGATGCCGACGCCGATGCCGGCAAGGGGCCGAGCCGCCCGTGACCGCACGTCGTCGCCCGAGAGCGGCACCGCGAGGACGGCCAGGGCGCTCGCACGGGCCAGGAGCTCTCGACGCGTGACCGAACCCATGACTCAGTGTCTAGCGTCCGTCGTCGCTCTCAGGAGCCGATGGCGGTGCTTGCCCGCCCACGGCTGCACGCTGGCGCCTCTGGGGCCGGCGCGCCCTCGTGGCCAGGGTCAAGCCGTGCGGTCGACCCGCTGGTAGGTGTTGGCGAGCTCGTCTTGGACCACGGTCGCCACACCCAGGCCGTCGCTGAGGAGGCGAAGCGCGGTGGCCTGCGTGCGATTCGAGAACGACCAGCCCGATGGCACCGCGAGGCGCGTCCCGAGCCCGCCCAGCGAGTCGAGGGCCTGGTTGGGGTCGATGGCATGCGAGAGCGCCTGCATCACGTAGACGCTCCCGTCAGGGGCGTGCAGCTCGTGCAGCGGCGTCCCTGCGAACCACTCGAACACCGTGTCGCGCGCGACCCGGCGCTCGACGTAGGCGCCAGGGGCGGGCAGCTCGGCCCCGAAGTCGATCGTCGCGGCGCGCCACATCTCGAGGGTCCCGAACTTCATGGTCGGCGCCTCGTCGCGACCGGTCCCCTCGATGGCGTCAAGGGTCCAGTAGCGCGGGCCGTTCTTGAGCGCGAGCAGCGCGCCGCTGGCCGCTGCGATCTCGTCGGCATCCAGCGCGGCGAAGTCCGCGGGCGGGCAGTCGTTCAGACCCATCGTGTTCCAGAAGTCGGCGCGGTAGGCCCCGCCGTCGGCGTGCACAAGGAGGATCTCGCCGTAGCGAACGCCACGGAGCCCCACCACCCGGTTGCGCTGCGTGGGCGTCATCTGTGCTCCTTCTTGCCGCCGATGCCGCGACCTCGTCGCGGACGCGGCAATTTGGTCTGCGTAGGCAAACAAGAGACTGTCAGATCACCACCGAGGTGCTTCGCTCCGGAGGGTCAGTGGCCGAGCAGCCCCCGCACGTAGGCGGCTTGCCCGAGATGCTGCAGCCCGTCGTCGGCGATGCTCACGAGCCGCACGCCCAAGGTCACCGGCGGATCCCACCGACGATCGACGATCCGGTCGAGATCCTCGTCGGTCAGCGCTCGCAGCCAGGCGACCGTGCGACCCTGCACGGCGTCGAGGTAGTCCTCGAGGTCCTTCGGCTCGACGGGCACAACGGACCGCACGTCTGGCGGCGCGTGCCCATATCCGGTGTTGGACGGATCGGCCCCGAGGCCGAATCGCGCCGCCCACGTGCCCTCCACCCACACCTGGTGCGTCTCGAGGAGCTCTGCGACGTGATGATCCTGGACTCGTGCGGTGTGCCAGACGAGCCATGCGATCGTGTTCGCCTCAGGCACCGGCTGTGCGAGGAGCTCGTCACGGCCGAGGCCATCGATCGTCCCGTGCGCGAGCGGTGGGAGCCGCCCGTAGAGCTCGACGAGCAGTGAGGCGACCTCCATTGCGCCATTCCACCACGATCAAGCGCGCCTGTCACCACGAGCCGCTGTTCCATCCGGCTCGCCCTCCGGTCCAGCAGTGCTCGCGCACTTGACTTACATTCCGCGGGTGAACGAGCACATGCTGACTGACGGCGTGGTCGTGCTCCAACCGCTCGCGACGGTTGACGCCGCTGAGTGGCTCGCTGGTGAAGACGACGAGCAGGTCCGCTGGTTCGAGTTCCCGAGGAGGTCACTCCTTACGGACGTGCAGCGCTTCATTGACGAGTCACAGACGTCCTGGCGGTCTGGAGGCGACCATCGGCACTGGGCAATCCGATGCGTTGAGAGCGCGCCAATCGTCGGCGGCATCGACCTGCGGCGTCTCGGTGACGGTGAGGTGAACCTCTCCTATGTCGTCTTCGCACCACATCGGCGACAGGGCATCGCCGGGCGCGCCTCGCTGCTCGCCCTCGGCTACGCAGCCAAGGTGCTCGGGGCGACAACCGCGATCATCAAGCTGCTCCCGGGCAATGTCCCCTCAAGGCGTCTCGCCGAGGGCCTGGGCGCGACACTGATCGGCTCAGCGCCGTCGGACGCGGGCGCGACCCACTTGGTCTACCGCGTCGCGCTGCAGGACCTGGCGCAACGGCGCCAACCAGGTTGGTAGCGCGCTGGCCCTCGTCACGTGCCGTCGTGGCTCAGCGTGCGCGTCGATGCGTTCGCGTGCGGATCGCAGCTGGCTGGTAGTCGAGGAACCGCGGGCTGATCGCGACCGCCGAGGCTGCGCCGAAAGCAGCGTCCGCCGACCACGCCACCGGCAGCGTCCCCGAGAAGGTCCAGCTCGGCAGCAACCACACGCGGCCGTCAGCGAGCTTCGCGGTCCGCAGCGACAACGACGCGCTCGAGACGTGCTCAAGGCTCATCACGTCGCCGCAGTACACCGTTGGTCCCGGCCGCCGTGTGGAGGCCGGTGACGCGGTCGAGGTGGGTGCCGCAAGGCCTACGAGCTTTCCCATGGGTCGTCGCAGCATCCGCGCAGCATCGAGGGCTGAGATCGTGGGATAGGTCACCGCGCTCGAGACCGTGGCGAGCGGCCCGACCGCGGCAGTGATTCGTCCCCCAGGGGCGAACGAGATCCTGAATGCCTCGTCTGTCGTCACGCCGTGCACCCTGAGCGGGACGAAGTCGCGCACCGAGGACAGGGTCCGGGCTTGGACGAGCGCGCCGAGCTGCGCGCCGGATGCGACCCGACCGAGGAGCTGGAGCGTTGCGCGGCGTGTGACTGCGCCGGGCGCGAGTCGGCCCCCTCGGTGCTGCCCCAGCGCTCGGGGTCCCACGTACGACCACCAGGTGATGCCCTTTGACGAGAACGTGGTGAGCGACGGGCCCGCCAGCGAGCCGGTCCACCAGCCCTTCGTATGGCCCCCGGTCCAGAACCACATCACCTGGGACGCATCGAGCCCGAACGCTGGGGCGAGCGAGAGCAGCGCGCGGGACGGCGAGAGCGGTGACGAGATCCGGTAGGCGGTCGCGCGGCCCGGCCCTCGCGGGAGCACCACCGAGCTGGTGTGGCGCACGTCCAGAAGGACCGGGCAGCTTGCTGACACATCATTCGTGCCGGCGTAGCCGGCCGTGACCGACTTCGCCCTGAAGAGCACGCCCACGGCCGACGTCGATGGCACCGGTGGGTGCCTTGTCGTCCAGGCCGCGCTCGCGAGGACCGCCGGGAGCGACGTCCCCACTGAGTCCAGCCCGATGATCGCGGCGATGACGAGCGTGCCCGAGCCGACCAGCGCCCCGAGCGACGCGAGCCGATACCTCGGCCACGTCCACCCCGATGGCGCCCTCTCAGTGGCGGTCGCGGTGCGGACAAGGCCGCGAACGGCGTGCTTGGACAGCAGCGGCGTGTGTCGCGCGGGCTCGATCGCCGCGACGCGCGCGAGCAGGTCGTCGCCCTCGCCCGACCGGTCCATCCGCTCACCTCGCATCGACGTCACTACCGAGTGTCTCTTGCAAGAGAGTCCGAACTTTCGCGGAGATCGTCGCCGCGGCGCAGGTGGTCGAGCAGCATCGACTTCGCCCTCGAGAGCCGGATCGCTGCAGCGTTCACCGTGACGCCAAGGGCGACAGCGAGCTGGCTCGGGGTCAGACCCTCCCACGCCGTGAGCAGCAGCGCCTCGCGCTCCGTTGGGGGCAATGCGTCGATGGCAGACCGCAACGCGAGGTCCGCGAGGGCCACGTCCTCGGCTGGGGCAGCAGGCCCATAGGGGCGGATACCCCGGGCGATCGTCGTACGCCTCGACCGCTTCGAGTGCGCGTTCATGAGACGGTTGCGGGCCACGCCGAAGAGCCAAGGCGCCTCGGCGTCGGGTGGGATGTCCTCGAGTCGCTCCCAGGCGATCATGAGGACGTCGGAGAGGATGTCCTCGGCATCGACCCCGTCACCCGAGGAGAGGCGGTTTCGCAGGTACCGGTGGACCGCGTCGGCATGGCGCTCGACGAGGCGCGAGAACCGCTGCTCGCGACGCTGGTCGGCCCTCATCACGCTCCTGGTCCCGGGCACAGAGACCCGCATTGCGCAGTTTCACGATAGCCACGGACCTTTCGGGCGACCTGGCCGGACCTGCACGAGGCTCGGTCAGGTCGCGTCGACCTCGACGAGGTGGAAGCGCACGCGATAGACGAGGGTGTCGTCGTCGATCGGGCCCGCGTGCGCCGCGCGGGCACGCAGCGACTCGAGATCACGCTCGCCCGAGCGCCGCAGGTCGGCGCGAGTGACGTCGGCGAACGCGATGAGCTCGACCGCGTCGATCTCGATCCGCGCCTCGCCGGCCCGGTAGCGCCGACCTTCCTTCACCTTGGGGGACTTCCACAGGCGGATCGACACGGTGACGTCGCCGCTCAGCACGCCGTGGCGCAGCTCTGGGCTGAACTCCACGGGGTGACAGTACGGCGGGCCGCGATCGGCGTCGCCTCAGGTCACGCCACCGGCTCGAGCTGGCCAGGACCCGCTCGAGCTGGCCAGGTCCTTGGTCCCTGGGATCAGGGCGGGTCTAACAACCAGGTGGTTGACAAAGCCCTCCCTCGAACCTAGTATTCAACCTATGAGTTTAATACAACTGGATGCGGGGTCTGAGGGATCACTGGACGAGGTCTTCGCGGCGCTCTCGGATCCCACCCGCAGGTCCATCCTCGGGCGGCTCGTGGCCGGCGAGTCCTCGGTCAGCGAGCTCGCGGCCCCGTTCGAGATGAGCCTCCAGGCCGTGTCCAAGCACCTCAAGGTGCTCGAGCGGGCAGGACTCATCAGCCGCGGCCGAAGGGCCCAGCTTCGTCCCTGCCGGCTCCGTCCGGGCTCGCTCGCACCGGCGACGGGCTGGCTGGACACGTACCGCGAGCTCTGGGACTCGAGCTTCGATCGGCTCGACGAGCACCTTCGAGCAGCAACCGCGAAAGGGATCGATGACTGAATCGACAGCGAACATCACGATCACCCGCCGATTCGAGGCACCGCCTGAGGTGGTCTACAGGGCATGGACCGACCCGCGGCAGTTCGCCCAGTGGTTCGGGACCACCCAGACCACCGTCGAGGACGAGTCGATGGACGTGGTTGTCGACGGGGCGTGGAGCGCGCGAATGGTCCTCGGCGATGGCTCCGAGATCGGGTGGCACGGGTCCTACCTCGAGCTCGAGCCGCCTCGCCGTCTCGTGCTCACCCTCTCGGACCGCCCCGGGGACCTCTTCGAGCTCGTCGTCGTGCAACTCGACGAGCGTGATGGCGGCGCCGAGATGACCTTCACCCAGTCAGGCGACCACATGCCCGCCGAGCAGTACCGCGAGGCCGAGCTCGGCTGGCGCGCGTTCTTCGACGACATGGCATCTGCCCTTGTCGGCGCGGGCGACGCCGCGGCCGGCTGACGCTCTCACGGTGCGGGACGGACCGAGGTGGCCCTAGAGCCACCTCGGTCCGCTCGCCTCAGTGTGCCGGACAGCTGTTCGCCAGCGCCTTGCCGATGAACTCGGGATAGCCGAGCTGGACGAGCTTGCTCGTGCCGTACTGGGCGTCCTTGCCGAAAGTGGTGACGCCCGTGTGCACGTTGCCGAACTCGAGGGTGCACACCCCGGCGTGCTTCGCCTCGCTCCAGTAGGGGTAGAAGTGACCCGGGCCGCTCGGCGGCACGACGCAGTCTGCCTTGTGCGAGGTCCCGCAGTTCATCTCGCTGAGGGCTACGTCGGTCTGGAAGTCGAGCTGGGAATACGCGTGCCCCTTCGTCAGTGGTAAGGACTCGACGAAGCTCGAGGGCACGAGCGGCGTCACCGCCGTCGACGTGGGCCACTCACCGCCGTAGTACCCCGAGCCGTCGAAGTCGAGGTCACCGTTCTGGAAAACGTTGTCCTGGCAGCCCGCAACCTCGTTCGGTGGCACGGTGTCGGACGGATTTCCGTCGTAGCCGGGATGCAAGTCGCCCAAGGGATAGCAGAGCCCGTCGCCGGCCTCGGGTCCTTCACTCGCACCGGGGGCCTCGTACGGCCCCGTGCACGTGTTGTAGGTCCCGCCGAGGTCGGTCGGATCGAACGGGTTGGTCGAGAACGCGTTAGACAGGCTCGAGCAGGGCTCAAAGTGCCCGATCTCGAACTCCGTGCTGATGTTGGTCTGCAGTGCAGCCCAGGGGATGTAGTTACCCGCAGCGGCAGTCGAGTACTCAGGCTGGAAGTTGAACGGCGTGCCCGAGCAGTCGACGATCGAGGTGTTCTGGAACCCGTTCTTCGCCGACGCCTGCATGAAACCGGTCTTTCCTGTCGTCTGGTCATGGACCACGATCAGCAGCGCACTCTGGCCGCTCGCCCCAGGCACCGGGGCATTGGCAATGTGCACAGAGATCTTGTCGCCGGGGTTCATGAGGAGGGTCTTGGCAGTGGGGATCGCCGAGGCCCTGTCGGACTTCTGGGGGCTCGGCGGCCCGGCTGGAAGGCCGTCGGTCTGGATGAACGCAAAGTTGACCGGCTCCTCGCATTGGGTGTTGCACTGCTGGAACTGGTCCGTGCACTCGAGGCTGTCGATCGTCAGCGCCGCGCACCAGTGGGAGTTGTCGCAGCTCTCGCTGTCGATCCAGGGCGCGTTGCCCGGTGGGTAGAACTGCATCTCCATGAACGCCGATCCCCCGCCCGGATAGAGGTTCGGGCTGCACTTCGCGGCGACCGTCTTGCACGGGGCGGGCGCGTTCGCGTTCGAGTTGGGCGTGCAGGGCAGCTGCGGATAGGAGTTCGAGTCGCAGAGCGCCATCGACAGCCATGGTGCTGGCGAGAGCTCGAAGTAGTGCGACACGTCGCTGCCTGGATTCGCGACGGTGGGCAGCGCGGTCGGATCCTTCCCGAGCGTGAGGTGCCACGAGACGTTGTTCCCCGACGACGGCCTTGTCGAGTGGAACGTCGCGTCCGGCTCGTCGTGTCCTATGTACACGCCGTTGTCCCAGAACCTGTTGTCCCAGTTGTTCTGGTTCGACACGCCGGGCAGTCCCCTGATGTCCGTGCAGTTGAACGCCCTGATGGACGTCTGCGCTGGGCTGTCGCCGTTGCAGTCGAGCTCACCGGACTTCTTCGCGCCCGCATAGAGCGCCGAGATGTTGTGCCCGGTGCTCGGGTGCTGCACCCCAGCCGCGTTCGAGATCGCAGTGGGGAGTGCCGCGACTGCCAATAGGCAGACCACACCAACAACGCCCACGGACCTGCGGCTTCGCCAATTCGGTACGCGCATTTCGTGCCCCCATTCCTCGCCTCACTCAGTGAGGGGGGAATCTATCCCGGTGTCCGCCTGCGCGCTTGGGGGCGAGGTTCGGGGTCCAGGGACTAGGGAAGCCCTGCCATTGGCTTGACGTCCGGGGCGCTCCGAACCGACATTGCGTAGAAGTCGCGGATCCACCACGACTGGAAGTACCGCGAGGGATAGCCCGCCATGTTGGAGAGCAGGCTCGTACCGTTGCTGCCCGTGGCCGGCGCGTTGCGCGGCGCATTGTAGGTCGAGAACTGCACCCAGTCGGTGTTGATGTCCAGCTCCATCCCGCGGACCGCGCCCGCGGCGGCGAGCAGGTTCGCAAGCGACGTGATGGCGAGGCTGGGACCACCCACGTAGACGAGCGCGCCGCTTCGAGTGACGCCGATGCCCGAGCGCCAGACGAAGAAGCCGCCGCCAAGCGTCGCGCCCCACCGGGAGTTGTCATTCGCGCTCAGGCCCGGGACCGGCTTGCCGTTGTTGACGATGAGGTCCAGGTTCTGGCGAACCGAGGCGACCTTCGACGACATCGAGACCTGGCTCCCCCAGGCCCCGACGGTTGCCGAGCCGTCCTTGTAGGTCACGAGCGAGGCAACCCCGGCGCGCAGCGGCGCGATCGTCCGGTGATCGGTGTAGTACCCACCATTGGAATCCTGGATGCGGAACCCGGCATTGAACGCCGCGTCGAGCGCTCGCGATGCCATCGTGGTGATCGGCGCGGTGTAGGGGTACGGGCCGCCGCCGGGGATCCCCGAGCCCGAGTACAGCTGTGCACGCAGCAGCCTCGTGTCCATCCAGGCGACGCCCACGACGTAGCTCGTGTGAACCCCGTCGGGACGCACGGTGGTCGTGAGGATCGCGGGTACGCCGCCGACGGACCGGCCCGCGGCGTGCCAGACTCCCTCGCCCGGCAGCCAGCTGCCGGCGGGCGAGGCGAGCCGAGCCGGCACCGAGAGCGCCTGGGGGCTCGTGTGCACGTGCACGGGCGGACCGGTGAACGAGCCCGAAGGTGGCTTGCCACCCACCTTGGGGGGATTGAGCCGATACCACTCCGTCTCGACGAGGTTCACCACACTGCCCAGTCCGTGCCCGCGGAACCACTCCGCTGCGCGCGAGGACATCGACGTGCCGTACGACGGGTTGTACAGCGCCGGGACGAAGCTGCTGGCAAAGAGGACGAGGAACGAGACAAAGGCGAGGAGGAACAGCGCGCGGATCCGTCGGTACCGGAGGCTTCGCCGCCGAGGGCGCCGCGCTTTGCGGCTGCGCCGAACCTGGGAGGAAGGAGGTCGGACTGACGGTGCCCTGCGGAGGGCCTCACGCATTCGCGGGGAGCCCGGGCGTGTCGAGTGCGCGCGCTGGGAAGTTTCCGTCACGGTTCCACACTTGCACCTTGGCGCGGTCGTGAGCGCCGTCGATTACGTCCCGATGCGTGTCCCTTTACCGAATCTTGCACAAACAATCGGGCACCCAACGTTAGCCGACCACATTGCGCGGCTCAGCGCTTGCAGGCAATCCGCTGAGGCTCAGCGCGCCTCGAGACGAACGACGGCGTCGATGCCCCCACCTGGAGCTGCGTCGAGCCACGACGTCCCTCCTGAGACCCTGACCAGCTGGGCCACGATCGCGAGGCCCAGACCGGTCCCGTCCTTCGGCGCGCCCTCGGAGCGCCAGAAGCGATCGAATGCACGAGCACGATCCGAAGCCGTCATCCCGGCGCCCGAGTCAACGACGTGAATGTCGACGTGCCCATCTTGCGACGAGGCGGCCAGCGACACCTCACCGCCCGCTGGCGTCGCGTCGAGCGCATTTGCGAGGAGGTTGTCCAGGATCTGGTCGAGATGGCCGGGACACGCAAGCGCAGTCAGCGGCGTCGTCGTGGCCTCGGAGCGCAGCAGCACGTGTCGCTCCTCTGCGAGCGCACCCCACGCGTCTGAGCGCTCCCGCAGCACCTCGCCGACCTCGAGCGCGACGCGGGCTGGTCGCTTGCCGTCGGACCGTGCAAGCTCGAGCAGGCCGTCGACAACACGCGAGAGCCGGTCGATCTCGGCGATGACTGGAAGCGCGTCCTCTTCGTGTCCAGGCTCGAGGGCGCCCGCGAGATTCTCGAGGCGCAGGCGAAGTGCGGTCATCGGCGCTCTGAGCTGATGCGACGCGTCGGCCACGAAGGCGCGCTGGGTGTCCAGCAGCTCGGTGATGCGGTCGGCCATCTCGTTCACCGTTGATCGCAGGATGCGGAGCTCGGCGGGCCCGCGGGTCGGGCCCACTCGCGTACCGAGCTGCCCGGCCCCAAACTGCCCGAGCGCCGCTTCGATCTTGGCCAAGGGCCTCGTGAGCGAGACGGCCAGCAGCGTCCCGATGCCCGCCGCGACGGCGAGCATCGCCGCGCCGAACAGGGCGAGCTCAAGGCGGTCCCGGTCGATCTGCGCGTGCAGTGCCGCGGCCGGCTCCGCCACGAGCAGCACGACGCCGACACTTTGCGCGGGCTGCGACTGGGTGACTTTCGAGGTCGTGGCCTCGCCTGGGCCTTGGACCGCGACGGGGATCACGACGTACAGCAGGTCGTCGTCGGGGTCCTTGGACCCCTCTTCACCTGCGACCTTCCCGGTTCCGGCTGATCGCAAGATCGCCCTCGTGCTGGGGTCCGCCAGCTCCTCGGTGACCCCGGGGCCCGAGGACAGCTCGAGGTGCGAGTCGGCGATGAGCGCGATGATCGCGTGATCATCCCTTGCGAATCGCTGGATGATCGCGAGGGCGTCCGCGCGGTGGTGTCGCTGGAGCGAGGCCCCCACGAGCAGCGCGAGCGAGGCGCTGTCATTTTCGATCTCGGACAGCGCGGTCGCTCGTGCATTGTTCGCGAGGCTGATGCCAAGCGGCAGCTCGAGGAGCACGATGACGGCGAGCGCAAAGGCAAGGAAGCCGGCGAGGAGTCGACGCCTCACTGCGGAATCGAGAGTCGGAAGCCCACGCCCCGGCAGGTCTCGATCCAGTCAGGATGACCCAGCTTCCTGCGCAACGACGCGATGTGCACGTCGACGGTCCTCGTCGTGCCGTACCAGTGCGGGTCCCAGACCTCGGCGAGGATGTCGCGCCGCGTCACCATGGCGCCCGCGTCGAACGCGAGGAGGGAGAGCAGGTCGAACTCCTTCGGTGTGAGCGCCAGCTCCTCGCCGTCGAGCACCACCCGGTGCTCGCGGCGGTCGATCTCGAGCGAGCCCAGCTGCTGGATCCCGCTCGTTGCCTGGGACCCGGCGGTCCTCCTCGTGACGGCGCGGATGCGCGCCGCGAGCTCGCGAAACCCAAAGGGCTTGACGACGTAGTCGTCGGCTCCGAGCTCGAGCCCGGTGACACGGTCGATCTCATCGTCGCGGGCGGTGACCATGATGATCGGGACTGATGACCTCGCGCGCAGCTGGCGGCAGACCTCGAAGCCATGCGCGTCGGGGAGCCCGAGATCGAGCAGCACGAGGTCAGGAAGCGGCGCCGCGAGGGCGGCCGCTGCGGAGCTAACGTGCTGCACCTCGAAGCCCTCCCGCTCGAGGCCCACGACGAGCGGCTCGGCGATGTCCTCGTCGTCTTCGACCAGCAGCACCCTCATGGCCTTGGACCTGGGTCACGGTGCCAGGGCCACGGAGTCATCTCGGACAGTCTGGCGCTGCGTGGGCGTGACCCAGCAATCTTGCCCAAATCTTTACGTCGCTCTTGCCTCCCGCTTGCAGGAGATTCCATACCGTTCTCCTCATGACAAGGCCGTGCCGATGGCGACCGTGACGTCCCAGGGCCACGCATGGCCAGACGCTGCCACTCACAAGCGCCGGCCGAAGTCGTCGCCGTCGGCGCCGGCGCCGCGCCCATGGGTGCTCCAGGTGGCCATCATCGCCCTTGCGATTGGCTTCGGCGCGACCATCGCGCTCGCGGTGACCGACACCACCTGGTCGCAGGTCAAGGCACCCGGCGGGGCCTGGATCTTCCTCGGCAGCCTGACGGGCCTCGCCGGCACGTACCTCGCCTTGGTCATGGTGCTCTTGGTCTCGCGAGTGCCCGCGGTCGAGCGCGTGCTCGGCCAGGACGGCCTGCTGGCGTGGCACCGGCGACTCGCCCCGTGGCCGATCTCTTTGATCTCCGCGCACGTGGTCTTCGTGACGATCGGCTATGCGCAGTCTGCCAAGACGGGCTTCTGGCACGAGTTCGGCGTGCTCACGAACACCTTCCCCCAGGTGCTTCCCGCGACGATCGGCTTCTTCATCATGGTCGCCATCGCTGTCGTTTCGATCCGTGCGATCCGCCAGCGGATCCCTCGCGAACGCTGGTGGGCGCTGCACCTCTTCATGTACCTCGCGCTCGCGATCTCCTTCGCTCACGTGATCGTGCTGGGCCCGTCCTTCGTGGGCCACCCGCTGACGCAGCTGCTCTGGATCGCGATCTGGCTCGCCACTGCCGGACTCGTCCTCACCTACCGAATCGGCCTCCCCATCATGCGGTCGATGCGGCATCGACTCGAGGTCGTGGAGGTCCGCGAAGAGGCGCCAGGCGTCGTCACAGTCATCTGCCGCGGCGAGCGCCTCGAGCGGCTCGCCGTCTCGGGCGGCCAGTTCTTCGAGTGGCGCTTCCTCGCGCGAGGGATGTGGTGGCAGGCGCACCCGTTCTCGCTCTCCGCGCTCCCCCGACCGCCGTACTTGCGGCTCACCGTGAAGGTCGTGGGCGACTTCACTGCTGCGGTGGCTCGCCTGCGACCGGGCACGAGGATTGCAATCGAGGGTCCCTACGGGGCGTTCACGAGCCACCACCGAGAGCGGCAGAAGGCAGCGCTTATCGCTGGCGGCGTGGGCGTGACTGCGGTGCGCTCGCTCCTCGAGGACCTCCCGCGGGGCTGCGAGCCGGTGGTCGTCCTCCGCGCTTCTCGGCCCGAAGACGTGGTCTTCAGCGAGGAGGTCGCCGAGCTCGTCCGGCAGCGCAAGGGCCGTGTCCACGAGCTGGTCGGCGCTCGCTCCGAGGTCAACCTTCGGGGCCTGATCGACATCATCCCCGACTTGCGCCAGCGCGACGTCTTCGTGGCCGGGCCCGAGCAGTTCGTGCTCGACGTCTGCACGACACTCACGAGGCTCGGCGTGTCGAGCGACGCGACCCACGCAGAGATCTACGCGCTGTGAGCCCGAACCCGCATCGAGAGAGGACTGGCAATGAGTAGGAGGCAACCCGCGAACACGAAGCGTGCGCTCTTCGCGGCGACGTCGGCTGGCTTCGTCGCGGTGTTCGCCTTGCACTCGGTATCACCTGCGGGTCGCAAGGTCGCCCTGCCCAGCACTACAACCACGACGCCGGGCTCGACGCAGACCACAGGCCCCACCACGACCGTGTCCGGCGCAACGCGAAGCGCGGTCGGTGCAAACGAGCAGTTCGGGTACGGCACCATTGCCGTGAAGGTCACGGTGCAGGGCTCGCAGATCCTCGCCGTCTCGGTCGCGAACATCCAGACGCTCGAGTCGTACTCGCAGTCGCTCGCCCAGCAGGTCGACCCGATCCTCACCAGCGAGGCGATGTCCGCCCAGAGCGCGAACATCCAAAGCGTGTCGGGCGCGAGCTACACGAGCGCGGGCTTCGCCCAGTCGCTCCAGTCCGCCTTGAGCCAGCTGGGCATCTGATGGCGTCGCCGGAGCTCGGCGTGAAGCGCTCGGACCCCATGCCGCGCGTGCACGCAGAGCAAGAGGTCATGGGCACGGTCGTGACGTTCGACGTCTTCGACGACGCGGGTGTCGCACCTGCTGTGGTCCGCGCGCATCTCGAGGAGGCCCAGGGCGTCCTGCGGCGGGCCGATCGGGTCTTCTCGACCTGGCGGGAGACCAGCCCGATCAGCCGACTGCGGCGAGGCGAGCGCACCCTGCAAGAGATGCCGGCGGAGGTCATCGACGTGCTTGCGAGCTGCATGGTCGCGCGCAACGCGTCTGCGGGCTGGTTCGACCCGTGGTCGATGCCCGGCGGCGTCGACCCGACCGGCTACGTGAAGGGATGGGCAACCCAGCGAGCGCTCCAGGCCCTCGCGCGATCCGGGATCCGCAGCGCCATGGTGAACGCGGCAGGCGACATCGCCAGCATCGGCGGCCTTGGCCCGAGCTCGCCCTTCCGGGTCGGCATCTCGAACCCCTCGTCGCCACGGGAGCTCGCGTGCGTGATCTCGCTTCGTGGCTCGATCGCCACGTCCGGTGCCTACGAGCGGGGCGCGCACCTGATCGACCCACACACCCGTCGCGCCCAGACAGCAGTCGCGTCCGCGAGCGTCTGCGGCCCGGACCTCGGACTCGCCGACGCGCTCGCAACGGCGCTGTGCGTCGGCGGTGAAGAGGTGCTGTCGAGGATCGAGTCGCTGGCGGACTACGAGGCGCTCGCCATCGGGTTCGACGGCAGACGATCCATGACCTCGCAGTTCCCCCTGGTCGATCCCTAACGCGCGCGATCGCCTTCGGATGTGCCTCGGCTTGGCGCGAGCGACAGCGACCGACGGCGACACAACGTGGTACGTGGGCCCTGCTGCGCGGTTGCCGCAGACCGAGCAGCTAGGTCAAGGTCGCAGCGAGCTTCGGCCGCTCACGCTTCGCGAAGCTCGTCGAAGTCGCGAGCCGCTCAAGGGCCTGGTCGAGACGCTGCTGTCCCGCGGGCAGCGGATGCGCCGCGTGGAAGGCCCTCGCTCGCTCGAGGAGGTCCTCGTCGGCGACCTGGAAGAACAGGCCGTAGCCGAGCGTGAACTGCATCAACGGCGGGACTTGCTCCAAGAGCTGGACCCACCGCTCGGTCATCGCCTCCCAAACCGCCGCGCCGCCGACGCGGTTCGCTATGAGCCGCACGATCGCGATGGGTGCGTCCTGGGCGCGGAAGAGCTCGAAGCAGTCCTCGAAGGTCTTGAGGCACAGCTCGGTGTCGGCGAACGACGTGAGGCCCGCGCGATAGCGCTCCTCGGTCTGGGGGTCCTTCGCCTCGCGGAGCCGTTGGAGCATCTCGTCGCGGTCCCCCGGCCGGTTCATGGAGGCGACCACCGACACGATCGCGTCGGCCAGGTCGCCTTCGAGTCCTCCGGCGTCGAACCGAGAGGCGGCCTCTTCGCGGATCTGGCGGTCGGCACCCGTTGTGCCGAGCCGGCGAATCAGCATTGCCCGGACGATCTGGGCGCGCTCGTCCTCGCGATCATGTGCCGTCCAGCCGAAGTGAGCGAAGGCGGGACCGAGCAGCGTCTGGACCTTTGCCTCGAGGAGCGGCTGGTCTGCATCGGACACCGTGCGACCGAGGAAGTCGAACATCTGGTCGACGATCTCCCACGTCGACGGCTCGACTTCGACGCCGAGACCCTTCACGAGGGTCAGCAGGTCCGCGACCGAGCGGTCACCGGCTCGCGCGAGCGCCCAGGTGTCGCCGAGCAGCACCGCGCGCTCGATCTCGCTCAGCTCGCCGAGCCGCGGCGCGATCGCGGCCAGCGCCGCGGGCTCGTAGCTCGTGCGGTACACGCCTGTCCCCCCTGCGTTCACGATCGCCGGCATCCGGCACTCGAGCGAAGCGAGATCGTCGAGGAGCTGTCGTTCGTGCTCCCCGCCGTCGAGGGGGCGCGAGAGCACGGGGACGAGCCAGTGCGACCCGATCGCCGAGGGTCCCTCGGGCGGCGAGAACATGAACGGCCGCTGCGAGAGCGCACTATCGCTGACCGTCACGGTCGGGTGACCCCCCTGGAGTATCCAGGTGTCCATGATCCTGCCGACCGGCTGGCCGGAGACCGCCTCGAGGGAGTCCCACAGGTCGCGGGTGACCGTGTTGGCGTAGGCATGGGCCGCCAAGTAGTGGCGGATGCCGTCTCGGAAGACCTCCTCGCCGAGGTACTGCTCGAGCATCTTCAGGACCGAGCCGCCCTTCTGGTACGTGATCGCGTCGATCATGGATGCCGCGTCCGCCGGCGACTGCACCGGGAACTCGATCGGCCGCGTCGTGTGCAGGCCGTCGATCATGAGCCCGGTCTCACGCTCCCCGCTGAACCGCACCCACATCTTCCAGTCCGGCCGGTACGCGTCGGTGCAGATGTACTGCATGAAGGTGGCGAACGCCTCGTTCAGCCAGATGCCCTCCCACCAGGCCATGGTCACGAGGTCGCCGAACCACATGTGCGCGAGCTCGTGGGCGATCACCGAGGCGATCCGCACCTGCTCGTTCTGCGAGGCGGTCGCCGGGTCGACGAGCAGCGCTGCCTCCCGGAACGTCACGCAGCCGAGGTTCTCCATCGCCCCGTAGGCGAAGTCCGGGATCGCGACGAGGTCGACCTTGTCCCCCGGGTAGTCCACCCCGAAGTACGCCTTGAAGAATCGGAGCGCGAAGGCCCCGACTTCGAGCGCGAACGCCGTGAGGTGGCCCTTGCCCTGGGGGTACACGACCGCGAGCGGCACACCGTCGACGTCGACGCTCGGCGTCGACTCGAAGGGTCCGACCACGAACGCGACGAGGTAGGTCGACATCTTCATGGTCGGTGCAAAGACCACCTCGCGGAGCCCGCCACCGAGCGACGTCTCGGCGAGCACCGGTGAGTTCGAGTACGCGGCAAGGCCCTCGGCCACGACGAGCGTCACGTCGAAGGTCGCCTTGAACGCCGGCTCGTCGAAGCACGGGAAGGCGCGCCGCGCGTCCGTCGCCTCGAACTGGGTCGTCGCGATCGTGCGGAGGTTGCCGTCGGCGTCGGTGTACGTCGAACGGTAGAAGCCGACGAGCAGGTCGTTGAGGAAGCCCGCGAAGGCGATCCTCAGCACGTAGCGGCCAACCGGCAGCTCGTCGGGGAACGTGACGATTGCTCTGTCGTGGTCCTCGTCGAGCGCCACCACGCCGGCAACGGCGTCGCCGTCTCCAGCGCGGATCGCCGCGCTGGAGATCTCGAGGGCGACGGCGTTGAGGACGACGTCGCTCGTGGCCTCGCGCACGTCGACGTCAATCTCGGCAGTCCCCGAGAAGCGTGCCGCTTCGAGGTCGGGCTCGAGACGCAGCCGGTAGGCCGAGGGCACGACGTTGGTGGGGAGGCGATACGGGTCCAGGTTCAAGGGCATCGACGAAAACTATCCCTCTCGATCCGGTGCGACCTCGGCGGCCGCCCGTGCTGCACGAACACTGCGCCGGTCGAGGTCACCTCGCGTCTGGGATCGACACGCAGTGTCGAGCCCCCGAGCGGCAGACCGACCGGCGAGCGTGTGCGCGACCGCGGTGCTCGCGGCTCGCTGGCTGCGCCGCGATTGTCCATCCGTTGTCGGTGCATTGAGGCCCACGAGAGCCTCTGTCGCCATGCTTTCGCGTTCCGAGGATGACACAACGGCTCAAGGAGCAGTCTTGACGCTCACTGCGACACTCGACACGGACAACGACGGCTCGGTGGCGAGCAGCTTCGACCGTCGCGTCAGGGGCACCTTCGTCATTGCCTTGGCGCTGGTTGTCGCGTTCATAATCTCGCTCGTCGCGCGGGCGAACGGCTCGTACTTCACGCCCGTGGACGGCTGGGGAGTGGTTGCGTTCGAGCTGTCGATGGGTGTGCTGTGTGTGCTGCGGTTCTTCGGCGGGTCATGGCGCTCGACGCGATCGGCCACCAGCATCTTTCCTCTTGTCCTCGGCTGGGCCTGCTGCATGTGGGCGCTCGGTGACCTCGTCCTCACCGTCGAGTCACTCGGCGGCGGGTCCCCGTCGGTGCCGTCGGTCGCCGATGGTTTCTATGCCTGCTTCTTCCCGCTCTGCTACCTCGCGTTCATGGTGCTGATCCGCCGGGGCAACAACGGGTCCCTGCTCGCGACCTCCCTGGACGGCCTGATCGCAGGCCTCGCCGTCGCCGCCCTGTCCGGCACGTTCCTCTTCCAGGCGGTGCTCAGCGCCACAGGCGACGGTGGCCTCGCGACGTCCATCTCCATGGCGTACCCGGTGGGCGACGTGCTGCTGCTCGCTCTCGCGATGGGGGCACTGGCGGTCCTGCCCAAGGACTACCGACGCTTCTTCGCGATTGCGTCGGTCGCGATGGCGACCAACCTCGTTGGCGACATGTTCAACCTGCTGCAGCCGAACAGCAAGGTCGGCTACGTCATGAACGCCGCGGTGTGGCCGGTTTCGCTTCTGCTGCTCGCCGGCGCGGCCTGGGTCCTGCCCGCCAATGCGCAGCGCGGGACGAGCGGCCGTGCCACACGCGAGGCGTCGGTGCGGGCGTCGCGGTCAGCCGGCTTCGCGATCCCGGCGCTCGGCGCGCTCGCCGGCTTGCTCGTCTTCGTGGCCGCGAGCGTGGACAGCCACGTGAGCAGGGTCTCGATGGGCTTCGCGGCCGGCGCGCTGCTCGTCTGCGGTATCCGGATCTGGTTCTCCGTGCACGAGACCCAGGCGCTCAACTCCGTGCGCTTCCGCTCCCTCATCGACAACACGTGGGACCTGATCGTCGTCGCCGACGCCGATCTCAATGTCGCCTACATCACCCCTTCGGCCCAACGCGTCCTTGGCTACGAGCCCCAGGAGCTCCAGGACCACGAGCTGCACGGCATCGCGCATCCCGACGACGCTGCGTCCATGGTCGAGCACATGGGTGCCCTCGAATCCGAGCAGTCCCAGACCGTCGCGTTCGAGTCACGCATGCGCCACCGCAGCGGAGAGTGGCGGATCATCGCCTGGACCGCGACCAACCTGCTCGACAACCCCTCGGTCCGCGGCTACGTGCTCAACGGCGGCGATATCACCGAGGCGCGCCGGGCCACCGAGGACCTCGCAGCCGCGCGCGACGGCGCGCTGCTCGCGTCCAAGGCGAAGTCCGAGTTCCTGTCCACGATGAGCCACGAGATCCGCACGCCGATGAACGGCGTCATCGGCCTCACTGACCTGCTCTTGCAGACCGGGCTCGACGCGGACCAGCGCGAGCTCGCGTCCGGCGTGAAGGTGTCAGCGGAGAACCTCCTCGTCATCATCAACGACATCCTCGACTTCTCGAAGATCGAGGCCGGCAAGCTCGAGGTCGAAGAGGTTGCGTTCGACCTCACGCGCGTGGCCGACGATGTCGGTCGGATCCTGGCGGGCACCGCGAGCTCCAAGGGCGTCGAGCTCCTGATCGACGTGCATCCCGACGTCCCGGCCGAGCTGCTCGGCGACGGCGTGCGAATCCAGCAGGTGCTGCTCAACCTCGGCTCGAACGCCGTCAAGTTCACGAGCGAGGGCGAGGTCGTGATCCGGATCGCCACGCTCCACGAGACCGCCGACCGCGTGGCGGTCCGCTTCGAGGTCATCGACATGGGCATCGGTATCGCGCCCGCAGACCAAGATCGGCTGTTCCGGCCCTTCGCCCAGGCCGACTCCTCGACAACGCGCAAGTACGGCGGCACCGGGCTCGGGCTCGCGATCTGCCGCCAGCTTGTCGAGCTGATGGGCGGTCAGCTCGGCTGCGAGAGCATGCCCGGCGATGGCTCCACGTTCTGGTTCGAGCTGTCGCTGCGGCGCCAAACAAGGGCGACCGGGGCGGGCGATGAGCCCCGACGCCTCGAGAACAAGCGCGCGCTGGTCGTCGACGACAACGCCACGAACCGCAAGATCCTCCGCCAGCAGCTCTCGTCGTGGTGCGTCGACGTCGCCGAGGCGGTGGACGGCTACGAGGCTGTCGCGCTCGCCGCTGCCGCGGCGTCCTCGGGGGCGCCGTTCGACATCGGCGTGCTCGACCTCAACATGCCCGGCATGGACGGTGTCGAGCTCGCTGGCCTGCTCCGAGCTGATGCGGCGACGTCTGACATGCTGCTGTTCTTGCTCAGCTCCTCGGGCGACCGAATGGGCGCGGCAGAGGCACACCTTCGCGGTTTCGCCGCGAGCCTCACCAAGCCCGTCCGGCCGTCCGAGCTGTTCGACTGCCTCATCACGAGCCTGAACGGCGAGGTCGTCCCGTCGCCCGAGACCGCCGGCCAAGCGGTAACCACGATGGGACGAGGGATGATCCTGCTCGTCGAGGACAACAAGGTGAACCAGCTGGTGGGCTCAAAGGTGCTGGCAAAGCTCGGCTACGACTTCGAGATCGCCAATCACGGCGGCGAGGCCGTTCGGGCGATGGGCTCGTGCACCTTCGACGCGATCCTGATGGACTGCCAGATGCCCGAGATGGACGGCTACGAGGCGACCGCGGCGATCCGCGAGCTCGAGGGCACCGCGCGGCACACCCCGATCATCGCCATGACCGCCGCGGTGATGGAGGGTGACCGCGAGGCGTGCCTCGCTGCGGGCATGGACGACTACGTCACCAAGCCCATCCGCCTCGAGACGATCGCCGAGGTGCTCGGCCGATGGCTCCTCCCCGGCACCACGGACTCCCCGAACGCCGCAACCTCGACGCTCGACGTGGCTGGCACGCCGCTCGACCCCACGCAGATCTCGCTCCTGCTCAGCCTCGACGACGGCGAGGGGAACGTGCTCGCAGAGATCATCGAGCAGTACCTCGCACAGACCTCGGAGGGCCGTGGCGAGCTGGGTCGCGTGATGGGCGAGGGCGACGTCGAGGCGATCCGCCGCGCGGCCCACGCCCTGCGTGGCGCGAGCGCGAACATCGGCGCGAAGAAGCTCGCCTCGGTCTGCGAGCAGATGGAGATGCACGCCCAGCTCGCCCGCGTCGACGCCACACTCGAGCTCGTGCAGAGCTTCGACGCCGAGTTCGCCCGCGTCAGCGACGCCCTCAACAGCCTCCTCGTGACGGCGAGCTGACATGCGAATCCTCATCGCCGACGACGACGCGACCAGTCGGCTCATGCTCGAGGCGATCGCCAACAAGCTGGGCCATGAGTGCCTCACGGCAACGGACGGGTCCGCTGCGTGGAGCGTGCTGTCGACCTCGGGCGTCGACGTGCTGCTCACCGACTGGATGATGCCCGGCGTCGACGGCACCGAGCTGTGTCGGCGCGTGCGTCACGAGCTGAGCGACCGCTACGTCTACGTCGTGCTCATCACCACGCTCGGGAACCACGACCAAGTGCTCGAGGGCATGGGGGCTGGGGCGGACGACTACCTCATCAAGCCGGTCGACCCCTTCTTGGTCCGCTCTCGCCTGGTCGCCGCCGAGCGCGTCACTGCGCTGCATCGAGAGCTCGTAGACGTCCAGTCCAAGCTGGAGCGAGCCACTGCGGTCGCCACGGAGCGGGCGCTCACCGACGCGCTGACAGGTCTCAGCAACCGCCGTCGCATGGAAGAGGACCTGGTCAACATGCACGCTCGCGCACAGCGGCTCGTTGGCAGCTACGGCGTGGCGCTCTTCGACATCGACCACTTCAAGGCGTACAACGACCACTACGGCCACCTGAGCGGCGACGAGATCCTCCGCCGGGTTGCGCACCGCTTCGTCAACGACGTGCGCGCAGGCGAGCGGATCTACCGGTTCGGCGGCGAGGAGTTCCTGCTCCTCTTGGACGACTGCGACCAAGAGGGCGCGGCCACCGCCGCCCAGCGCCTTCGCGTCGCCATCGCCGAGCTCGAGATCCCGCACCTGTCCCGGCCCGATGCGCCGCCGTGGATCACGCTGAGCGGCGGGGTTGCCTGCTGGGACCCTGCAACGGCGGGGAGCGTCGGCGAGCTGCTCGAGCAGGCGGACCGTGCGCTGTTCGAGGCCAAGTCCGACGGGCGCAACTGCATCCGCTTGGCCAACGAGCCCGTCTCGATCCTCTGACTCGGGCGCGCGACACTGGCACGAGAGGGGGCGCAGGCGGCGCTGCGATGTCGGTCTCGCGCCGGATCAGGTCGAGCGCAGACCCATGCGAGCCGCGCTGATGAGCCGAGTCGCACCGAGGAGCGCGACTGCGGCGGCCAGCACTGCAAGCGCGGCCTGACCTGCGAGCGGCCACGCCCACGGCGAGGTGGGAGCGCCGAGCTGGTTGCCGGCGAGCGCCCAGGGTGCCGTGCGCGCCAATGCGATCCACCACCCGACGATCGCTCCGGCGATGCCGACGGTGCACAGCGTGAGGACGCTCGAGCACACCCACACGACGCGCGCGAGCGCCGGCGAGACCTCGAGGCGCCGCTCGGCGTCGACAGCGGCGCACGTCCACGCTGCGATCATCGCCACGATGACCAGCGCCCAGACACCGAACGTCACCGTGTAGCCCGCGTCGGCGCCGTTTCGCTGCGCGGGGGCCAGTTGGTGCGCCCATGCGGCCAGCCCGGCGGTCGCTCCGACTGCCAGGACGCTGAGAGCGCCCGCAGCGAGCACCGGCCAGCGCATCACCACCAGGCGCCTCGCCGAGACCGCTGCGCGAAGACTGGGCAGCGCCGCGACGACGACACCGAGCACCGAGAGCGCGCCGACGGCCGCAAGCGCCACGACGATTCCGTACATGAGCGCGGGGACGAACTGGTCCCGGCTCGGCACGCCGGCTTGCCAGTGCTCGGAGAACTTCGCGAAGCCGCACCCCGCGACCACAAGGCCGGCCCATGCGACGAGAATCACTCGTGCCCCGGCACGGACGCGGTCAGCGGCGGGGCGGTCGTCACCGACGAGCGCCTGCTCGCGCAGACGCTCCTTCAGCCCGGCCAGCTGCAAGGACCGACGGAGCGACCTGCTCGGCCCGTCGGCCTCGGAGACGTCCTCGACCATCGCGAGCAACTCGGTGCCGTAGCGCTCGCGCCACCGTGCGGGATACCAGCGCAAGAGCTGGCGGTCGTCGCTCATGCCGGCCGCAGGTCGATGACGCGCAACCCGAGTCGCGTGCTCCCGGCGGCCACGACGCGGGCCATGGCCTGCACCGCGGCTGCCAGCTCCGCGCGGCCCGTGGCAGTGAGCTCGTAGGGTCGGCGGCGCTCGTCCGAGGGCAATGGAGCGATCAGGCCCCGCTCCTCCAGCCGCGTGATCGCGCCGTAGAGGGATCCAGGCCCGAGGCGCACCCCGGCGAACTCCTCGATGTCCCTGGCCAGCGCATGGCCGTGCTTGGCACCCGAGGCGAGGCTCGTGAGCACCAGCACCGCCGGCTCGTTGTTCCTGCCCGGCCGCGTCGTCACCCTCGTGAAAGTACTACGTCATACGTAGTTACGCAAGGCGTAGTAGTAGTCAGCTTGAGCATGCCGCACCCATCGCCTTGCTCAGGCCGAGGCGCTCCCGAGCACGGGCCGTCCCTCGGCATTCATCTCGACGCCGGGTATCCCGAAGCGCCGCTCGAAGAGCTCAGGCACGTCCGATCGGCTGACGGGGCTCGTGGTTGCTGACTTTCCGACCTGGCGCTCGACGATCGAGGGCTCGTCGAATTGGACGAAGGTGAGGCACCGGTCGTCGAGCCGGATCCCGGCGATCACGCCGGTCACGAACGGCGACGTCGGATGCGTGGACGTGTACCAGTTGGCCACCTCGATATCCACCATGAGCGCAGGTTCGGGCACGAAGCCGTACATGTCGCTCCAGTCGCCGTCCTGATGGACCTGGAGGACCAACTCGGCTGCGTCCTCGACGACCTGATAACGCCAACCGGCCTGGTCGCCCTCGGCTCCGGCCCGAAAGGGCATCGGTCCGAGGAGCCCTCCCCCGCCGAAGCCGACGTCGGCGAGCCATGCCTCGCCGCGCTCGACGACGCGGAGCAGCAGGTGGTTGAGCGCCATGGGGCTTTCGCGCGCGCCGTTCCGCACCCTGGCGAGCAACGGGTGGACCTCGTAGTCAAGCGTCTGCAGCGCTGCCATGAAGAGCAGGTTCTGCTCGAAGCAGTAGCCGCCACGTCGGCGAGCGACGAGCTTCTCTTCGAGGTGCGAAGGCTCCAGCGACACCGCGCGGCCGGCGCTGGACTCGAAGTTCTCGAAGGGGATCGACGTCGCGTGCGATCGGTGCAGCCCAGCGAGCGTGACAGGGCCATCGTGACCGATCCTCGCCAGATAGGCGTCGAGGTCCTTCAGCGTCGGCACGCGAGAGCAGGCTATCGGCACGCATCCTCCAGTGCCGTGCGAACGACCCCGGCTCTGCACCGACACGGCCGTCCCGACCTGCAATCGTGTCCAGATGCCTCCTCGACGCCTTCGCACCACCGTGGGTGTCGTTGCGGCGTCGCTGCTTGCTGCCTCGGTCGCGAGCTCGCCAGCCCGCGCCGCACCACCGCGCCACATGCAGGTCACCGGCTACGCGACCGACTGGACCTCCCCTTCGACGATCGACGCCCAGGCACGGGCCCTCACGATCGTCGGCGTCGACGGTGTCGACGTGTCCCTCGCCGGCAACGACGTGGCGACGCCGTCGTCCGGCGCGCTGCAGCTGCTCGCGACCGCGCACGCCGACGGCCTTCGCGCCGAGTTGCTCGTCGGCAACAGCGCGGTCACCGCCGCGTCGACGGCGGTCGCCACTCGCCTCCTCACGTCTGCTTCCAATCGGGCCTACGTCGCCGCCAAGCTGGTCCGGCTCGTGCGGTCACAGGGCTGGGACGGCATCACGGTCGACATCGAGGCCCTTGCGCCGCGCGACGCGCCTGGTCTCGTCGCCTTCGTGGCGCGCCTGCACAAGCTCCTGCCTCGACGCGCGCAGCTCGCCATCGACGTGAGCGCCACGCCAACGCTCGCTGAGTACCCGGCGATCGGCTACCACCTTCGGTCACTCGGCAGCATCGCCGACGTGGTGCTGATGGCCTACGACGAGAGCGGCACGTGGTCCGCCCCTGGACCGATCGGTGGGCTCCCCTGGCAGCGCGCCGCCGTGGCGGCGGTCCGCCACCTCGTGCCCGCCCGGCACCTCGTCCTCGGCGTCGCCGCCTACGGCTTCACGTGGCCGCGGGGCGCACGTGTGCACGACGGCGTTGCGGTCACCGCCAAGCAGGCGCGGCGTCTGGCTGCACTGAACCACAAGCGCCCCCGTTGGATCCCCTCGGAGGGCGAGTGGACCGTCCGACTCCGCGACGGGACGGTGCTGTGGTGGGCCGACGTCCGCTCCTACAAGCTGCGTCGGATCATGGCGTCGCACGATGGCCTCGCCGGCCTTGCGGTCTGGCAGCTCGCGTCGTCAGACCAGCTGCCGAAGCGATGAGCGATTGGGCGGCGACAACCCCGGTTCGTTCGAGCGACCCGCGAGCAAGCTGGGCAGCTGCGTCGGGCGCGGGCCGAGCCGCGCGGTGGTGAGCAGCGTCCTCGACGCGCTCGGTGCGGAACTTTGCCAAGCGGATCCGGGCGCATGCGCGGCGGTCATCCAGGACGGCCGGGTCATCGCCCAGACGTGCAACGGGCGCAGCGACCTCAGCACAGGGACGCCGATCACGCCGGGCACGGTCTTTCCCGTCGCTTCTCTGAGCAAGCCCCTCACCGCGCTCACGGTGCTCAAGCTCGTTGCAGACGGCCGTTTGGACCTCGACGGCCGCGTCGGCCACTACCTCTCCCACTACGACGGCGAGGGCTCCTCGGCGCGCGTGCGGCACCTGCTCACGCACACCTCGGGCATCCCGAACTTCTACCTGCTCGCGGGCTTCCTCGATGGGCCGGTGCGCCGTCACCACACAAGCCAGCAGATCATGGACGTGTTCGCACCTCTCCCGTTGCAGTTCGAGCCAGGCACTCGCTACGGCTACAGCAACTCCGGCTACCGGCTCCTCGACATCATCATCGAGGCTGTCACGCATCGGCCGTTCGCAGCGGCGCTCGACGAGCAGGTCTTCACACCAGCGGGCATGCACGCGTCGCGCGTCCTGGACGACCAGATGGCGGTCGACGACCGTGCGACTGGCTACCAGCCCGACGGCGACGGGTGGCGGTCGCCGAGTCCGATCAGCTGGTCGATACCCGGTGGCGCGGGCGGCGTGGCGTCGACGCTCGACGACTTCGCCTCCTTCGATCGCGCGCTCTGGAGCATGTCGCTGTGCGACCAGCGAGTCCTCGACTTGATGGCATCGCCCACGAGGCTCCAGTCGGGCCGCACCGAGGGGATCGGCATGGGCTGGGTGTGCTCCTCGTACCGGGGTGAGCGAATCCTGAGCTTCGCTGGCGGGATCACCGGCTTCGCGAGCTTCTACTGCCACCTGCCCGACCGCGGCACGAGCGTGGTCATCCTCGGCAATCGCACAGACCTCAAGGTCTATGACCTCGCCAGGGGCATCCTCGACGACATCGTGCCGCCGGTCGAGCCCCGCAGGCACGATCCGCTCGCCATCGCGTCGTCGATCTGGGACGGGGCGTACGCCGACACGCTGCAAACCGTGCGGCTCGCAGCACGAGGCAGCGAGTACGAACTCCACGACGGCTCTGTCGTGCGACAGCTCCGTCACCTCGACGCCGGCATGCTCGTCGACGTCGCCGACGACGCCATCTGGGTGCGGCTCCACGATGAGCAGCCTCGAGCCATCACCGTCCAGTACCCGCTCACTTGGTTCACGGGGTATCGAGACGATGCCTCGTCTCGATCGTGAGACATACGCCGACGTATTGACTCAGCAAGTCATAGACCCCCGGTCATATGGTCCTGCGGGATCGCTGGCCAACCTGGCACCTTCGACGCCGTGCTCGGTGTCGAAGGTGAACCAACGCCGGCCTCGAGTCGTTCACGCTCAACTGCCTCGACATGCTGTCGCTGCTCAACAGCGCCGTCCCCGGAAGATCAGCACGACGCGGCTTCCACCCTGACGCTCCGCTGCCACGAGTCGCTGACCGTGCGACTCTGCGTGCGCAAGACTTAGGTCAGGTCGCGGTCGCGTCCGATCTGCTCGAGGTCACCCCGCACCCATCGTCGGGCATGTGGCAGCGCGACTGCGGCGAGGAACCTCTGTCCCGCTTGGCGCCGAGCCTCACGCCGAGCGAGCGGACGTCGAGGGACGCGGCGACCTCGCGGTCGACGCGCTCCCCAAGAGGTCGGCCAGGTTGCCCGCGTAGAAGCGGTCCTTGTCGGCGTCGCCCACGCCCCCGAGCGTCTCTTCGAATTTGGAGAGCGGATCGCGACCTCCCTCAGGATGCGGGTAGTCAGTCGAGAACATGAACAGCTCGGCGCCTGCTGACTCCATCATCCAGCCCACCGGCTCCCCGGGGAACGGTGTGAACTTGAGGTGCCGGCGAACGTAGTCAGAGGGCTTCTCGGCCAGCCGGCGAAGCGGCTCTTCAGTCCGACGGAACGCACGATGGCCGTAGTCGAGGTGGTGCAGCCAGGACACGACCCAGCCCGCCCCCTGCTCGATGCAGCCGCCCCGCAGCTTCGGGTGCCGATCGAACAAACCGTCGTAGATGAGGGCGCCAAGGAAGATCTCCGGGGAGTGATGGATCCCGAGGAAGTCCTTGGAGCGGACGTTCTCGCCCCCACCTAGATGGTCGGTGACGGGCATGTCGTTGTTGTGGAACGCCGGATCAAGGAGTCTTCCGCCACCGCCGACGTGCAGGACGAACGGCACGTCGGCGTGCTCCAGCAGTGACCAGAAGTCGTCAAGCGCCGGGTGCGTCGGTGAGCGCTCGCCCGCCGGGGTCGAAGGGACCATCACCGCGGCGCACCCAGACGCGATCGCCTCGTCGGCGCAGGCGACCGCGCGCTCGGCGTCAACGAGCGGCACAAAGGCGACCGCCAGCAGCCGTGGATCCCCCGCACAGAAGCTGGCCATCGCCCTGTTCTGCGCCGACGCCCCCGCGTACAGACGATCGAGGTCCTTGCCGGAGAACATGCTTGTCGCGAACGTGGCGAAGACGAGCTGGGCCTGGAAGCCCAAGAGGTCCAGCACGCGGCTGCGCTCGACGGGGTCAAAGCCGCCCATTGCCGACCAGCCCTTGTCGGTCAAGAGGCGCTCTTCTGCGAGCAATGCCGTCGCCGGGTCCGAACGCCGGGACTGGGCCTTCTTTACCGCGTCGTCGAGCACAGGCTTGAGTGCCTCCATGCCCTTTCGGCGCAGCCGGTCGCGCTGCGCTGGCTCGATGAAGTCGTCGAGGAAGTCAGCCAGCTCCATCACGTGGCTGTCCGCGTCCAGGATCGTTCGCCCGCCTGCGTACGTCATGTGGCCCCCCTGCGCCCCGTCCCCGGGGCTCGCACCGATTGGTGACGGGACGTCACCCTCTCGGTGACATAATGCCACCATGAGCGCCTCGGTGACAACCCCGCTGGCTGCGGCGTCCGTCGACGCAGATGAGTCCCGGCGCGGCAGGGCTGATCGCCGCGACTCGCTCCTCGATGTCGCCGCAGACATGGTGGCGAACGGAACGGTCGAGGCGGTCTCGATGGACGCCGTCGCCCGGGCAGCCGGCGTCAGCCGGGCGCTCGTCTACAAGCACTTCGCCAATCGCCACGACCTGCTCAGCTCGCTCTACGAGCGCGAGTCCGCGCGCGTCCACGCGCAGCTCTCCGCCGACGTACGCGCGGCGAGCGACCTCGCCGGCATGCTCCGCGCGCTGGTCCGAGGTGCGCTTGCCGCGCAAGCCAGCCGTGGAGCCACCTTCGCGGCCCTGAGTGCCGGGGGTGGTCGGAACCCCGCGCAACGAGACGTGTGGCGTCGGCGCGACGGTCAGACGCTTGGGTACTTCACCAACCAAGCCGTGAAGGAGTTCGGCGTGACCGACCTGGACGCACGCAGCGGGCTCGCCATCGCGCTCGGCGCGATCCCGACAGTCTTGAGTCGATGGCGTCTACGCCCGACATCAGAATCCGCGCAGCTGCTCGAAGACACCTTCGTCGCCATGGTCATCGGGGGGATCAAGGAGCTCGGGCAGCGACGTGGGAGACCTCGCCACGCCGAGCCAGATGCCGGTGCGTCTCACGGTCCAAGCGTCAGGACGAGTCGACAGGGATAGCGTTGCGATCGTGCGACTTGCCCGCGGTCGGCGTCATGCTGCACGGCTCGTCGCTGTGGCAGCAGCGCTCGCGCTGGGCGGGTTCTCCGCGGTCGCCGCGGCAGGGGGAACTCGATCCCTGCCTCGAACGCTGAGGATGGTCGTCGCAGTGAGGGGGAACCATCTCGTCAACGTCGCAGGGAAGGTGACGCGCCTGCTCGGGGTCGACCGTTCCGGGACCGAGTACGCGTGCGAGCAGGCCTGGGGCATCTTCGACGGACCGTCCTCGGCCACATCGATCGCAGCGATCAGGTCGTGGCACGCGAACGCGGTGCGCCTACCGCTCAACGAGGGCTGCTGGCTCGGTCTCTTCACGACGGCGAACGACTCCGCCGACGCCGGTCGCAACCCGGCGCCCTACGAGGGCGCTGCCTACCGAGCAGCGATCCGCTTGTACGTGAAGGTCCTCAACGCCCACGGCATGGCCGTGATCCTGAGCCTCCACGCGCTCGACGCGCCCGACGGGATGCACGTGCCGCCCATGGCCGACGCTGCACACTCACCCGCCTTTTGGACCTCGGTGGCCACCTCCTTCAAGGGCGACGGTGGCGTCCTGTTCGACCTGTACAACGAGCCGAACTCGATCGGCTGGTCGTGCTGGGAGAGCGGATGCGAGGTCTCGACGTCCGCGGGGAGGTACCGGGCCACCGGCATGCAGGCGCTCGTGGACGCTGTGCGCAGGACCGGGGCAACCCAGCCGGTCATGCTCGGCGGCCTCGCCTATGCAAACGACGAGCGGTCCTGGCGGCCCCACGAGCCCCACGACAGCCGCAAGAGTCTCGTGGTCAGCTTCCACACCTATAGCCCGAACTACTGCGACACGCGCGCGTGCTGGAGCGGCGAGCTCGACCCGCTCGCAAGGGTCGTGCCCGTCGTGGCCGGCGAGTTCGGCGAGTACGACTGCGCCACGTCCTACACCTCTGGCTTCATGGGCTTCGCGGACCGCGCTGGGATCTCGTACCTCGGCTGGGCGTGGGACGCGATCCGCCCCGGCGGCTGGGCTTGCTCGAGCCCGTCGCTCATTGAGAACTACCGGGGTTCGCCATCGCCGGAGGGCGCGGCCCTGCACGGCCACTTGGCGTCGCTCAGCGCACACGGACAGCTTCCTCCGCTGCCCTAATGGCAGCGGCAACGTCATCGGAGCCCACCTCCGGAGCTTGCGAGGCGCTACGTTCGCCGCAGCTGCTCCACCAGGCGCGTCAACGGCTCGACATCGTGGTCCTCAGTGTGTATGTCGACCAACTTCCTGCGGCTCGTCGCGCCTCGCGTGAGCGTGACGGAGCGCCGCGGCAACGACAGTGCGTCGGCAACCGCCCGCAGCGCCGCGCTCGTCGCTCGGCCCCCTTCGGCTGGCTCGGCCACGCGGACCACCAGGACGCCGTCGTGCTCGCCGCCCACCGCAGTGCTCGAGGCGCCGGGGCGAACGTAGATCTCAAGTCGCACCGCGACAGTCTTGTGGAGACCGGACGAACGGCCTGCATCTCGAGGTGCTGCGCAGCGTCAGCCTGGACACTCACCGAGCCTCCAGCTCCTGGGCGAGCGCCTGTGCCAGTCGAGAGGGTGCTGTCGTGGGGAAGGGTGACACGCAGCTCACGTTCACCTCACAGAGAGCGTAGGTGTCGTTCCCGCTCACATCCTTCGTGCCAAAGAGGAAGTCCGCATCCCAGAGGAGCGGGAGCTCAGAGCCTGCGGTGCCTGTGAGTGCCATGAGCCCGTCCACCCAGCTGTCCTCCAGATTGCGTCGAAGCGTCGACAGCGCCGGATCTGATGCCTCGAGCATTGTCTTCGGTGCAGGTATGCCAAAGACCCGTTCCGGCGGGACCGCCTCGTGTCCAGGGTCCCCGTGATCCGCGTACTGGCGCGCGAATCCGACAACGTGGTCCTTCACGAGATACGCACGAACCATTCCTTCGCTCACACGCGTCGCGAAGGGCTGGTCGATCAGGTGACCGGGACCCGAGAAGTACGGCGCCATGCGGTCAAGGAACACGCCGAGTGACACCTCCTCGGTGGTGCCGTCCCTCGGCGCCGCGTGCTGCACGCGAACCAGTGCGGTGCGCGACTCGGCGCCGCTCGCTGCGGGCTGCACCAGCTGGACCTTGAAGACGCCCTGCCCACCGTTTCCCCTGTGCTGCTTGAGGACCCGAGCCAGCCCCAACTCGAGGCGGCGAGGGAACCGCTCCTTCAGCGAGGCGAGATCGCCGTAGCGGTCCGTGTCGAGGCCCCAACCGAGCGACCTGGTGTCATAGAGCACGTCCTTGGTGCCCATCTTCAGGATCGTGTCTGGATGCGCATGAACGAGGACGCCTTGGCTCGCGACGTCCCGGAGCACGCGATCGAGGATGGAGCGGTCTCGCCCTGCGGCTATCGGGTCGACCCAGACCAGGACAGCGTCGTTGGAGCTGAGCGCCTCGCGAGTGGCATCTGCCTCTTCCTCTGCGAAGGCAAGGCCGGTGACGTCGAGCCCCTCGGCCGACAGCGCGTCGAGCAACGCTCGATAGCGGACCTCGGGCGCTGACGGGTCAGACGGCTTGGTCAGACCCAAGCGCCACAGAACGGTGACCTTGTGTCCCTTCGCTCTCATCGCGACACTGTCGCATGGTGCGCAGCTGGGCGCAGCGAGGTCTCGAGACGATGCAGTGGCGCACGCAGGGAAGCGACCGCCCGATCCGCAGTCATCGATCACCGTGTCCTCGCGCCAGAAGTGCGCGAAGATCTCGAGGAGCTTGCTGCCAACGGCGCAACGAGAAAGGGAAGAATCGTTGAACGAGGGACCCGCTCAGCCGAGGATCGAACCGATTGCTTCGAGCGACGACGACGCGCCACTCAACATCTTCCGGACCCTGGCGCACAATGAGCCCCTCTCCAAGGCGTTTCGGCGCCTCGGAGCCCATCTGCTGCTCGGCGAGGTGCTGCCGGCGCGCGAGCGTGAGATCGTCATTCTCCGGGTTGGGTGGCGCTGCGGATCCGAGTACGAGTTCGGGCAACACACCGCCATCGGATCGTCGGTGGGACTCACCGACGACGAGGTCGCTCGGCTCGCCGGGTGCGGGGCCGGCGTGTGGAGCGAGGGCGACCGTGCGTTGGTGAACCTCGCCGATGAGCTGTGCGACGATGATCTCGTCTCTGCGAACACATGGCATGTCCTGCGCCAACGGTGGAACGATGCCGAGCTGCTGGAGCTGCTTGTCCTGGCCGGCTTCTACCGGATGGTCTCGGGCATGCTCAACAGCACGGGGGTCGCCCTCGAACCGCGGACGTCGGGCTGGCCGCTCCGAGCGGCTCCGCTGCGGCGCGCCCCGCGTCAGGAGCCGTCGTGACGAACAGCCTCGCCGGACGCAAGGTGCTCGTGGTGGGTGGCGGCACGAGGCCGAGCAGCGACCCCGGTGCCCCCATGGGAAACGGGCGCGCGATCGCGCTCACCGCCGCTCGCAGCGGTGCGTCTGTCGCCATCAGCGATCTCGACTTCGACGCGGCACAGCAGACGGCCGACCTCATTGCTGCCGAAGACGGGACCTCGCACGCGCTGGGCGCTGACGCGGCAGATCCCACGGCATGTGCGCGCACTGTCGAGTGGGCCGTCGATGTTCTCGGGGGGATCGACGGGCTCGTCCTCAATGTTGGCATCGGACTGGGCCGTGGCCTGCAGCACACCTCCGTCGACGAGTGGGACGAGGTGTTCAACGTCAACCTCCGGTCCAACTTCCTCACGCTGAAAGCGGCGCTGCCCTTGATGGGCGACGGGTCTTCGACGGTGTTGATCTCGTCGGTCGCGGCGTTGCGGCCGGGCAGTGACATCCCTCCGTATGACAGCTCCAAGGCTGCGCAGGTCGGGCTCATGAGGCATGCAGCACGTGAGGCTGCGCGCATGGGCGGCCGGGTCAACGTTGTCGCGCCCGGCCTCATCGACACCCCGCTCGGGCGCCTCGCCAGCGCCGGACGACCCAGCCGGGCCACGACTCGCATCCCCCTCGGCCGGCAGGGCACCTCGATGGAGGTAGCGAACGCGGTGGTGTTCCTGCTGTCTCAAGAGGCGAGCTACATCACGGGTCAGCTGCTCGCCGTTGACGGGGGACTGTCCACTCTCGCCTGAGCACTCAGGGCAGCGAGGTAGCGCGACTCGAGCTCGCAAGAGGCGCCACACCGCTGACCTCGTGCACTGGCATCGGGCGGGCACCACTCCGTCGCGGTTCCTCCAACGGCGCCCGGGGTCGACGCCATCGCGTGCATCGCTGTCAGCCGATGGATCACGGGTCACCGCACCCGCAGCGCGACAACGCCGAGGGTTGCTTGGAGACCTCACGTCGGTGGCGAGCCTTCGAGGAGACGCCGCAACTGATGAGTCGGGTGTGCCTTCTCGAGCGTCGGCACAGGACCCGATGGAGGCCACCAGACGAGTGTCCTCAGCCCCAGACACAGTCCGTACAGGCGGAGTCGTCGATCCAAGTCGTGCGCCGCAAAGAGGTAGGGATAGTCCTCCTCCAGCCACCGAAGAAATGGAAGGGCGTCGGTGCCCTCACCCCAGAGATCCTCTAGTTGCGCAATGAACACCGGCATCATCAGGTCCAGGTCCCGGGGGCCGACTCTGGCCCATTCGAAGTCGAGCAACGCGGTGATCTCGCCGTCTTCGACGAGCAGGTTGAAGGGTCCGAAGTCGCCGTGCAGGACCACGCCATGGCTCGCATCGGCCGCGAGCGGATCGGGCACCGCCAGTTCCTTGATGGCGGCGACTGCGGCGTCGATGAGACCCGGATCGACAAACCGCAGCTTCCGGGCCAGCGACGCGACTGCATCGACGCGCCACACCGGGAGCGGGATCAGATCGGCCGCCCAAACAGAGACTTCGACAGCGGGGTCAATCCTCGGTCGCTCGATCAGCAGCTCGAGGACTGACGCGGGCGGACGCCACTCGTGCAGGTGCGCGAGCACTCCTGCTGCCTGACGAAAGAGATCGCGCCGCATGACTGGAGGCAGGTCGAGCATGACCTCATTCATCGGCGTTCCACGAATCCGGCCGAGCAGGATCCAGCTCGCCTCGTCGGTCCTTCCCACGTCAAGGACGGGGGTGTGGGGGATCCCGGAGGGAAGTGCCTCGAGCAACGCGGCTTCGCGCAGGAGCCGATCTCGGTCGGCCCGCCAGCACACTCGAAGGACTGCGTCACCCAGACGCCACACGTCGTTCGAGTTCCCGGACGTATTGACGGCGTCGGGGGGCACCGAGAAGGGCAAGTGAGCCGTCAGGCGGTCGAGCCGCACGCGACCTGCCTCGGGGCCGAAGATCTCAATCTCGTCACAACCGTCGAGAGTCCAAGCATCCGCATACGGCTCAGACGCCGGCTGCTCGACTCTTCCTGGCGTCCCGTCAGTGACCTGTGGCCATGGAGCTGCTCTCGAGCGGCCTGCGGATCGCCTCATGCGTCAGGTCTCATGACGAGCTCGACAGGGTCGAATCCGTGGCCCACGCATATCGCAGTGACGGCGCTCGCCCGCCGCCAGGGAGCGGGCATCGAATCGTCTCTTCGACGCACGACCCGCCTTGTGCGGCGTAGAAAGCCTGAGCGGCCGTATTCTGCTGCAACACCCACAGGTAGAGGCCGCTGGCAGGTCGCCGCCCGCCGAGGACGACGGCCGTCTCAGACATGAGAGCACGGCCAACTCCCTGGCGCTTGAGCTCGTGACTGACGTGCAGGTTGTCAAGCAGTGCTCCCCAGGTGGCATCCTCGTCGACGCGGGTATGGGCGAAGCCGACGATCGCTCCCCTTCTGCGGGCAACGATGGTGAAGTGATCGGCGTCGACCTCGCTGAGCCGGTCGGTCCAATAGGCGGTCCGCTCGTCGCCGACCTCGCCATCGAGGTAGGCATCTGAGTACGCACCCCGATAACTCCGACGCCAGCTATCGGCGTGGAGGCGACCGATGGAGGCGGCATCCGACAAGTTGGCTGGCCGGTAGTGGATCGGCGTCATGGTCGTCTGAGGTCTACCCGGCGCCGACGGCGGTTCTTGTTCATGACGAAGTTCTCGCTCGGGGATGCGGTTGACCAGCATCGTCGGGAGGCTTCGTGGAGTACGCAAGTCGTCATTCGCTGGATGGAATACGACGGGCGACAACGGCTCCACAGGAAGCGTTGATCGCCAGGAGCATCGTGGTCGCCGAGGGTGACGGCCGGATGCTCGCGGCGCACCTCGTTGGTGGGTTCGCCGTCGGTACGTGTGCTCGTCACCCGCCCTGGTGACTGACGAGCAAGTTTGCTGAGCGGACTCGCGTCCAGTCGCAGACTTCCTTTGACGAGGAAGACGCTCACGGCTAGAACAAGAACATGAATGCTGCACACTTGGCGTTGTGTGCGAGCGCTGAGTGGGCAGAGGCCGTCGAACGCTGGATCATCCCATGGGTCCTGGATTCGGTGGTCCTTGGCGACGATGTTGTAGAGGTTGGCCCCGGACCTGGACTCACGACGAATGTGCTCCGACGCCACGCCGACCACCTCACCGCAATAGAGGTCGATGCCGATCTTGCGGCGTCGCTCAAGAAGCGGTTCACCGGCACGACCGTCGACGTCATTTGCGCAGACGCAACAGCAACGGGCCTGAAAAGCAATCGATTCTCTGGCGCTGTCTGCATGACGATGTTGCACCACGTCCCAACAGTGGCGCTCCAAGACCAATTATTCTCTGAGTTGCTTCGCATTCTTCGCCCTGGTGGCGTGTTTGCCGGACAGGACAGCCTGGCGTCGGACGAACTGCGTGCGCTGCACAGTGACGACACATATCTGCCAGTTCCACCAGAAGGACTCGCGAAGCGTCTTGAGGGTGCCGGATTCATCAGTGTGGACGTTGACACGAATGACTATGCAGTCCGCTTTCGTGCCCGCAAGCAACCTGCCTCCGGGCAGTAAGCGTGACACCTGATCCCAGGCGTTTCGCAGGCAGGTGGGACGTCGAGCCCGTTGGCCGACGATGACAGGTGCAGGAGTGCCGACCACCAGTGATGCATCCCGCCTCGGCGACTACCTCGCGGAGCACTCCGAGCACGTCCAGTTGCTGGCGCACGATGCCATGAGCTTCGTCGAGGCCACGCTTGGAGGAGCCACGCGGATGGTCTACGTGAACTTCAACGCGACCGTGCTCTCCTACAGTCCGGATGGCAAGAGCCGTCATTCGATCTGCTCCGTCGTTGCCTACTCAAAGTGGGTGAACCTCTGCTTCTTCGTCGGCCCCCACCTCCCAGACCCCGACGGACTGCTCCAGGGATCCGGATCAACCGTTCGAAGCGTCCGCATCAAAGACTCGGCTGATCTGGACGCACGAGTGAGCGGACTGCTTGACGCTGCGCTTGCAATGTGGCCCTGGCGATACAGCGCCGATCTGCCGATCACAACGAGGATCGTTGCGGTTTCGGACAAGCGCCGACCAGTGCGCTAGCCGTTTGCAATGGACGCTGCAGCCTGGGGGCTGCAGATCGAGCGGGCAACGTTGCACCGAACGCCATGCACCGGTTGTCGGCGAAGGGGCGACGACGCCGCCTCACGCCATACATCGAAGCGGGCGTCCGTCGTTGAGGGCGATCATGTCGGCGAACGCAGCTGCCAGATCAATGGGCGCCCCCGGACGTGCACCTTGGCATTCTGCGTATGCCCTGTGGAGGTTCCCTACCAGTCGCTCAGGATCGGTCAGCTCGGCGAACTCGCCGAGGTCGAGGCTCCGAGCCGCCTCCAATGGCATCACGCCGTCCGCGACAGCCTGTTCAGCACTGTGCTCGATCCATTCCAGATAGTCGAGGCACCGCTCGACCATGTCCATCCCACCGGGCGCTCCGTGTCCCGGGATGATCACGTCCGGCTGCAGCTCCTTGACGAGCCGTAGCGCTTCGATGGAGCCTGCTACCGAGCCCATCACCACGAATGGCGTGCCGCCATTGAAGACGAGGTCGCCGCTGAATAGGACTCGGTGCTCAGGGATCCATGCGACCACGTCATTTGTGGTGTGCGCGGCCTCGGTGAGGTGGCTGAGCTCGATCTTGAGGTCATCGACATACACATCAAGTCGACGTTCGAAGGTGACGAACGGAGGTGACGCCGTGAGCTCGCCCCACTCGATCGGTTCGAAGAGCCCGGGGTAGTGCACGATGCCAGACCGGACTATCTCATCGCGGCAGCGCTCGTGACCGATGATTGTGGCGAACGGCATGAGGCAGTTGCCATTCGTGTGATCTCCGTGATGATGCGTGTTGACGAGCACACGAGGAACGTCCCCGGCTACCTCGACGACTTTCTCCAGGTAGGCACGGGTCCGCCTCTCCGTCGAGCATGTGTCAACGGAGAGGAGCGTGCGCTCGCCACGGATGAAGCCAGTGTTGTTGATCCACCACGTGCCGTCCGGTTGGATGTAAGCGAAGATGCCGTCCGCGACCTCACGCAGCCATGGAGGAGCGAGGCCGACTTCGTCGTTCTGTGAACGCGACATCGATCACGTGCTACCACACGAGGCCCCGTCACGAGTCTCGACCATGTCGGGGCTTGGAGCGATCCACTCGACAACGTTGAACGAGGACGTGCGATCCGACAACAGTCTGGTCCGGGGCGGACGGTCTCCCAGTAGAGCATCGTCTCGTACATTCGACGCCCATACAGATAGGTGCCAATCGGCCGCTCCAGATCTTTGACGAAGCTGTGCAGCTCCTCGTGCGGCGCGGACCAGTCGAATCTTTCTTCTTGGTCCTCGACACAGCCGTCGAGCGATGCGATCGCCGAGTAGATGAGTCGTCCCATGAATGCCTCCCACCCCTTTGCGCCTTCGCACCGCTGTCGATGCAGGTCTCAGAGGAGGACTGGGACACCGAGGTGCTCGAGTTCCAGCGACCTGTGGAACACGGCTGACTCCAGAACTACCGAGCTGCACCTCGAGGACTGGAGTCCAGATCACCATCGCACCCTTGTTGGTCCTCGGACCCATACCGTCGATGTGCGACGCCACCGGTGGCGCGGCCACGCCGAGCAGCTGAAGCGACAACAAGGAGCACGACAATGACCGATCACAAGACCGGAACACGTGAAGAGTGGCTTGCGGCCCGGCTGGAGCTACTGCAAGCCGAGAAGGAACTGACGCGGCGTAGCGACGAACTGGCGAGGCAGCGCCAGGAACTGCCCTGGGTTCGAATCGACAAGGAGTACCGCTTCGAGACCGACGAGGGCACCGCGTCCCTCGCCGATCTCTTCATAGGTCGCTCACAGCTCCTCATCTATCACTTCATGTTCGGGCCCGACTACACGGCGGGGTGCCCGTCCTGCTCGGCGATCGCCGACGGCTTCGACGGCTCCGCGGTCCACCTCGCCAATCACGACGTCACACTCTGCGCGGTGTCGCGTGCGCCGCTTTCGAAGCTGCAGGCGTACCAGGGGCGGATGGGCTGGAGCTTCCCCTGGGCGTCGTCGTTCGACAGCGACTTCAACCACGACTTCCAGGCGGCGCATACCCAGGAGGAATGGGCGTCGGGCGCCGTCGAGTACAACTTCCGCGAGATGGACCTTCGGCCATCGGCCGGCGAGGAGGGTTCCGGACTCGACGAGTTCGCATCGAACATCGTGGGCACGAACTGGGAGACGTACAGGCGCGAAGGTCCTGGCGTGAGCGCGTTCGCAATTGACGATGGCGTCGTCTACCACACGTACTCGGCATATGCGCGCGGGCTGGACGGTCTCTGGGGCATGTACCAGTGGCTCGACCGCGCGCCACTCGGGCGCAACGAGAACGGCTTCTGGTGGCGCCGTCACGACGAGTACGACAGCCAGTGAAGCACTGAGGTCGTGGACAAGGTCTGGATCAGGGCGGACCTCTTTACCATCCCGTGGAGTCTGTGCCCGCGATCCCGGCCGGACAACGACGCACATCTCTGTTGCCGGGACTGGCTCAGCGCCAGCGCTGATCTGGTCCTGCATCTCGTCGCCGTCAGGTGCGCGATGCCCGATACTCGAGTGGGACGCCGAGCGGCCAGCCCGAAGCAAGCGTGGCATCGATCGCGGCCACCGCTCGCGAGACCCTTGCATCGAGACTTCGGTCGTCGAGAACGACGTGCGGGAGGTTGGATGCAGTGAGCTCTTGAGCGAATTGGTCGGTCATGGCCTCTCGGAGCACCTCGCCGTCGCGAACACCGTCTTGGACAAAGGGGACGCCGACGTGATGCGTCAAGAGATACAACGCCTTGTTCGGGTGTCCGGAGAGCGCGGTCGCCTCGGGGGTGCGATGACCCATGTAGCGCTCCTGCCAGATGCCGGTTGCCCAGGAGTCCGTGTCGCAGATGATGACCGGACCACTCAGCCTCGCTGCTGTCTCCTCCCGCTCGTTCTGGATGTGGCAGACCTGGACGAAGTCCTCGTCAGTCCACGTGATGTCGTCCATGGAGGGGCGCGGCGCGCCAGCAATCGCGCGCTCAGCGTGGAGTCGGGCCAGCTTTTGCCAGGTCAGATCTCGGCCGAACTCTGGGACCCACTGTGTGAGTCCAAAGTGTCCCCCGCGGCGCCGAAAGTGATCGCGGAGTGCGAGCGCGACCGTGGTCGTGCCAGTTGACTCGGCGCCAACCACGACTATCCGCTTCGTAAACCAGGCCCTCTCCGACGGGCTGAGCTCGTCCCAGTACCGAATCGGATCAGCCCGGATCATGCTGGCAGAGCGGCGCTCGGCCCCGACCAGCCCGGTGTCGACGGCAGTCGCAGAGAGTCGCCGCGCGAGCTCCTTTCCATACGGCTCATTGGAGAACACTGCGTCGACAGGGGTCGTCACCGGAGACGTCGACAGCGATCTCAGGAAGACCTTCATGTGCAAGTCCCAGACCGCAGCGTCCCCGTAGTCGATCGGGTAGTTGTCGATGCACGAGACGACGTGGACGTTGCACTGGTGTGCGTGCTCTTCTTCTATCCATGCAGTCCGCAGCTCGACGGGAATCGACTCCACGTCAGAGGCAGCCACGACAACGGTGACGTCGTCGCACACCTCAGAGGCAGTGTTGATGAGGTCGTGGTGCCCTCGATGCGGGGGGTAGAACTTGCCGACGATGAAGCCATGTCGCGCGTTCATCGGATCGCCACGTCGATGACGAGCTCGCGCTGCCCCTGCAGTGCGAGCTCACGCTTCCAGTCCCTCAGTCCCACCAGGCACATCACCATGAAGCCGACATAGAGCACTGCGGTGAGGCCCAGGTGCTGACTTGCGTAGAGCGGCACGTAGATGACGTCGACGGCGATCCAGAGATACCAGGACTCGATCTTCTTCAGGCACTGGCCCCACGTCGCGGCAATCGAGACCATGGCGGTGAGCGAGTCCCAGAACACGACCGTCGACGACGTCGTCGAGCGCAGCAGCCACATCAGTAGCAACGTTCCGGCGAGCGTCGCACCGGCGAGTGCAATCCACTCCCTTCGCGACGTGCTGCTGACGGGCAAGGGCGCCCGGTCCTTGCCTCCGTGGACCCACTCCCACCAGCCCCAGGCACCGAGCACGACGTAGAGGATCTGCAGCCCGGAGTTGGCATAGAGCCCCGCAGACCAGAACAGGATCAGGAAGAAGAGGTCGTTCAGGATGCCGATGGGCCAGTTGGAGGTGCGCAGCTTCACGCAGAGCCATACCGACGCCGCACCGGTGATGAAGCCAAAGATCTCCGAGATCGACACGTGGTCGCCGAGGACGCTCACAAGCTCGCGATTGGAGTAGTCGATGAGTCGAGTGACCTCCTGGCCAATGGTCGTCGCCAACTCGAGTGTCATCTCTTGTCCTCCCCTCTCGAAGGTGCCGCTCGCACCATCGCTGGCTGGAGCTGGGTGGCTTGGCCCGCACGGAAGAGCTCTGCAGGGCGACCAACACCGTTGGACGTCGTCTTGTCCAGCGCAACGACGAATCCGGGGGTCGACAGCACCTTGCGGCGGAAGTTCGCGGGCTCCAGCTGGGTGTTCCACACGGCTTCGTAGACCCTTCGCAGGTCACTGATCGTGAACCGCTCGGGCACGAACGAGCACGCGAGACTCGTGTACTCGAGCTTTGCGCGGACTCGCTCGACGCCATCGTTGAGGATCGATGTGTGGTCGAAGGCAAGACCTGGTCCATCCTCGGTCAACAGGTCGTCGATCACCCACCACGCTGCGTCGCTTGCATCCGTGCCGGGCTCTGGTAGAGGAAGATCCGGAAGCATCGCGACGTACGCGATCGAGATCACGCGCATTCGAGGGTCTCGCTGAGGATCGCCATAGGTGGCGATCTGCTCGAAGTGAATGCCAGAGAGGTCGAGGCCCGTCTCTTCTCGGAACTCTCGCTCTGCGGACTGAGCTGGTGTCTCGTCGGGCCGAACAAACCCTCCAGGCAGTGCCCAGGCGTCCTTGAACGGCTCCTCACCTCGCTCGATGAGCAGGACGGAGAGCCGTCCTGCTCGGATCGTCAGGACCACCAGGTCGACGGCCACCGCCACGGCGGGGAAAGCGCCCGGGTCGTAGGTCGCGCTGCCCGGTCCCGTCTTCGCAGCTTGGGTCACAGCGTTGAGTATAAGTCACTTCGACCAAAACGATCAAGTCATACTGACTTCAAAAGTCTCGAGCCCGATCACGACCCGGCCGGCGCCAGCCAGCCGCGGCCAATCGTTGAGCGGGGGCGGATTCGCCTCCACCTCGAGTGACGGGGTGGACCTCGATGGGGAGTACGAATCGGGCCCCGGCGCATGCGCCGGGGCCCGTTCCTCTCACCTCTGTTGAGTGGTTCTGCCTAGTTCGGCGTCACCGTTGCTGACTTGGACGGCGAGCCGGTGCCGTAGGCGTTGGTCGCGGTGACGGACACGGTGTACTTCGTGCCCGTCGTGAGCCCTGAGATGATGCAGGTTCGCGCCGGCGAGGTGCCCGTCGTCGAGCAGCTGAAGCCGCCGGGCTGGGCCGTGGCCATGTAGCTCGTCACGTGCGACACGCCACTTGCCCTGGGTGCCGCCCAACTGATCGTGGCGGAAGCGATGCCTGCGGTCGCGTGGACCGACAGGGGGGCTCCAGGAACCCCGACGATCTGCGACACCGCGGTTGACGGCGCGGACGTACCACCGGCGTTCTTCGCCGTGACGGTGACGACGTAGACGACGCCGTTCACGAGCGAGGTGATCGAGCAGGCCAGCCTCTTGGTCACGCAGGCCTTCGTCGCCTTACCGGTGGCCCTGGCCGTCGCCTTGTAGGTGATCGAGCCCGTCGAGGCCTCGGTCCACGAGACGCCGAGTGCGCGGTTGCCCGAAGTCAGCGCCACTGCGGCGGGTGAGGCGGGCGCCGCGATGTGGCCAATGCTCGCCGAGGACGCGGTGGCGAACGCCGGCACCGCGGCAATCGCGATGACGACGCCTACTGCGCCGCGCTTCATGACTCCAGAGATTCTCATGTGGCTTGCCTCCGATGTGTGGGTGGTGGTACTGCTCTCGACCCCTGCCCCTCAGCGCCTTGGTCCTAAACGTGGACCTCGAGAACTTGGCGAACTTGAACATCAAGGTGCCTGAAAGCTTCACGCCGGACAGCCCGCTGCGCGCCATCCAAGGTGCGCCCACAAGGCGGCCCTTCGTGTTCAGGACGGCGTGACTGAGGCCGCGTGCGACGGCGCACCCGTGCCAAAGGCATTCGTCGCCGTCACGGTCACGGCGTAGGTCGTGCCGGGTCTCAGTCCGGGAATCTGGCAGGTCCGTGCCGGCGAAGAAAGGACCGTCTTGACCGTGGAGCAGCTGAAGCCGCCAGGTGAGGCCGTGGCCATGTACGCCGTGACACCGGTCACGCCGCTTGCCGCCGGCGGCCCCCAAGAGACTGTTGCCGCAGCGGCACTTGGGCTCGCGTGCACGGATAGCGGCGGGCCAGGGACACCGACGATCGCCGACGCAGGACTGGATGGCTTCGAGGCGCCCGAGGTCGTCGAGGCGATCACGGTGACGTCATAGACCGCCCCGTTCACGAGCGAGGAGATCTTGCATCGGGTCGTCTTCGAGGTGCACTTCCGAGTCGTGCGGCCTGCACCGGTTGCCGAAGCGACGAAGGTGATCCTCCCCGTGGAGGACTCAGCCCAGGCAACAGAGAGCGAGCGGTTCCCCGAGGCGAGCGACACCGCAGTAGGCGACGCGGGCGCCGAAGAGCCGGGGCCCTTCGCGAATGAGGCGGATGCAAGCACCGGAACGGTGCCGAGCGCGAGGACGATCGCGATCGCACCTCCCCTCAGTGCTCGACGAACCTGCAACGTGCACCTCCGAGTCGGCTGTCCAATGTCCCTATGCCCTCGTGGACACGGTAGCCAAACAGCAATCGACGAAATCGGCGGCCCTCCTGTGAAGCCCAGGCCGAGATTCGAGGCCGTTCACGGCCCCGGCGATGTGTCGAGGTCGCCTGTGCCGTGCTCGAGCACCCCGGCCCCATCGGGGCGCTGCAGCTCGAACCAGACGGTCTTGGCATCGACACCTGCTCGGGGCTGGACACCCCAGCGCCAAGCGAGACCGTCCACGATCAGGAGGCCGCGTCCCTTCGTCGAGTCCCTCTCGGGCTCGAGGAGCCTGGGCGTTCCGGCGCCCTCGTCAGTCACCTCGACTCGAACCGCGCCACCGGTGACGAGGACAGCAACGTCATAGGTCGACTTTGCGTGGAGGACCGCATTGGCTGCGAGCTCGGCCACGAGTACGGCCGCCATCTCGCTCACGGGGCCCTCCACGTCGCTCAGCGCTTCAAGGACGAAACTTCGCGACTCGCGCACCGAGAGAAGCTCGGCGGGGAACGTGCGGCGGTGCTCGGAGAGCGGCTTGGATGCCAGCTGAAACCGCGTGGCAAGCCCGGCGGCACGGATGATCTGGCAGAGGATGTCCGACGCGTGTCGTATCTCGAGGCTGGCCTGTCGTGAGGCGAGGCGAAGGAGGACTGCGAGACCCGAGCTGTCGACGTAGGTCAGCGCTGCGGCGTCCACGACCACCAGACTCGAGTGGAACGCCAGCGCAGCGGCTATCTCAGGCTGGAGCGCCTTGACCGACACGATGTCGAGCTCGCCGCGAAGCTCAACATGCAGCGTCCCGTCCGCAGCCTGCTCGACGAGCATCGACGCGATGCCGTCGTCTAGGGGCGCCACTTGACCCCCAGAATCGCGATGTCGTCGTCGGAGCCATCCGGGACGAGCGCGGCCAGGAGATGCGTCAAGGTCGCGTCCACTGTGCCGCGCTGTCCGACCGCAGCGGCACGCAGGGACTCCAGACGGTCATCCAGGGAAAGACCGCGTCGCTCGACGAGTCCGTCGGTGAACGCGATGATGGCGGCACCCGGTGCGACGACGACGGTCCGCGGGATCGGTCGCGCGCCACTTGCGGTCCCGATGGGCGGACTTACCGTGAGATCGACGTACCGAGCACCAATGTCGTCGATGACCAGCAAAGGAGGATGCCCGGCGCTTGCCATCGTCACGCGCCTGTCCGCGACCTCGACGAGAGCGCAGAGCACCGTCGCGAAGTACTCGTCGCGCTCGACATCAATGAGCTCGTCGAGCTTGCCGAGGACGACGTCAGGGCCGTCGCCCTGGGCGACATAGGCACGAATCGCATGCCGGAGGTAGGCCATGGTCGTCGCGGCATGCAAGCCACGCCCCGACACGTCGCCGACCGCGACGAAGAGCCGATCGTCATCGATGCCGATCGTTTCGTACCAGTCGCCGCCGATCTCGAGGCCGCTCGTGCCCGCCACGTAGCGCGTCGCCAGCTCGACACCGGGGAAGACCGGGTACTCCTCGGGGAGGAGGGCGTGTTGGAGCGTGGTCGAGATGTCACGCTGCACGTCATAGCGCCGCTCCGTGGCTTTGGCGAGCGTCTCTGCCACCTCCCGGCGGCGAATGAGGCGCTCATTCGCGAACGCGGCGACCAGCACGAGCAGAACGCCAACGGCGCCGATGAGCCAGGGCAGCTCGCCGGAGAGCATGCTCGCGAGCGGTCGGGTGGATGTGGCCACGATCGTGATCGACGACGAGCCAAACGGCACCGCTGCGGAGGCTTGTGGGCCCGACGGGTACGTCGGTGCGGACGATGCCATGAGGTCGCGGGGCGCCACCGTGCGCCCCAGATACAGCGCAACATCGAGTCCGACAACAGGGGAACTCGCGGGAAGGAGCGCCGGCTCTGCGTAGACGACGAGCCCGTCAGTCGAGCCCGGGAGGACCTCGGCGATCCCGTAGCCCCTGGGTGGGCCGGTGAAGATCTTCGTGACCGACAGCTGCGTGCTCGGACGCAGACCAGACAGGAATTGACGCGCCACTTGGGGCTGAGAGAGGAGCGCCGATGTGCCAACACTTGCCAACAGGTGCGGTTTGCCGCCGCCGATGTGCCAGAGCGACACTGCTCGGAAGGGGGCCCCGCTGCCCACCTCAAACCGCTCGAATGTGTCGAACGCCTGCGGCGACCGCGGCGCGGCGATCAGCGGCCGCTGGAGCTGAGCAATGGATGCCTCGAGCGCGGTGGCGACCTGGCGGAGCTGCGAATTCAGCAGTCGTGTCGCCGCGTCATTGGAAGCCACCTGTGCCCCTGCGGCGAGCGCGATCGTGAGTGCGAGCCCGATGGTGACGATGACCGTGCTCGAAGCGTGCGCCGGCCACCGTCGCTGACCGAGCTGGCGCGCCGGCACGGCATGGGCATCGCGCGGAGTTGCCACCTCGCGGTCTTGCCCTGCACCCCCCGGGCTCTGGGTGAGCCCGCCCGCACCTGACGACGCGAGCGGCGCCGCAGAATCTCCATCGTCCTCCCTCATGCACGTCTCCCCGTCGTCGATCGGGCCGCTCGGCGTCAATCCCAAGGACGACACTCCGAGCGTGCGAGAGGTGAGGCTCCGGAGAATATCTCACTCGGGGCTGCCGTCAACGCGTCCCCCGCGAAGCAAACGTAGGATTAGCCGTAGTGCCAGCAGGCGCATCAAGACGGGTGACGTGCGAGTTACAGCCGCGTCGAGGAGTGCAATGGATGCACACATCGAGCTGACCCTGCCAGCCCGGACGGACCTCTTCTACCTCGTGCGGCTCCACGTGGGTGCCGTGGCGTCACGAATCGACATGACGCTCGAGGACGCCGAGGACCTGCACCTCGCTGCCGAGGAGCTCTGCATGTCACTGCTCAGCCTCTCGCAGAGCGTGCCGGATCGGCTTGTCGTCGAGATCGCGTGGGACGCCGCCGCCATCGAGATCAGGTGTCGTCTCATAGGCGACAAGGATGACGGTGCCCCATCTGGATTGTGGGCCAATGAGGGCTTCCCGGAGTTGCTGTCAAAGCGGATCTTGGACGCACTCGTCGATGAGCACGGCGTCACGATGGATGGCGATCAGCCGACAGCTTGGCTGCGGAAACGCAGGGAACGCCCTCTCGCGAGCACATGATGCCTGTGTCACGGGGCACCACCCATCATCCAGGCAATGGAGAGCCCGCAGATCTGCGCAGCGACGCGAGGGAGCGGCTCATCAAAGAGCACCTCGTCCTTGCAGAGCAGATTGCTCGTCGATTCTCCAACCGCGGCGAGCCACACGAGGACCTCACCCAGGTCGCCCGGCTCGCGCTCGTCAAGGCTGTTGATGCATTCGACGTGAGCATGGGCTATGACTTTCCCGCGTTTGCGACGCGCACGATCGTGGGCGAGCTCAAGCATCACTTCCGCGACAAGGGGTGGGCGGTCCGGGCACCGCGCCGCGTGCAAGAGCTCTACCTCGAGATGAACGCCGCGGTCGCAGAGCTCACCCAGCAACTGGGCAGATCACCCACCGTCCGCGAAATTGCCGCGGCATGCGAGCGCTCCGAGGTTGACGTCCTCGCAGCTATCGAAGCCGGGCAGGGGTACCGTGCGACCTCTCTCGATGCTCGCGGCGAGCATGGGCGAACACTGCTCGATCGGGTGGAGGGAGCCCATGCGGCCACTGGGCTACCCGGCCAGCTTGCCGAACTTACTCCGCATCTCGACCGGTTGACGCTGCGGGAGCAATCCATCATGCGGCTACGGTTCGTCGAAGAGTTGACGCAATCCGAGATCGCAGAGCAGCTCGGGATCAGTCAGATGCACGTGTCGCGGCTGCTGCGAAGCGCGATCGACACGCTGCGCGCAGCATATGGGGAGGCGGAGTGACCGGCGAATGACACAGGAGCTAGGACCCATCGTACGAGGAGAGCTGCGCATCACGACAAGCATGGCTGGGTCTTGGACGGTCCTGGTGTGTGCTGGTGACCTGGACGTCACCACATCGTCGGCATTGCGCACGGCGATCCAACAGGCGTCGCTGGAGACGGATGTCGTTGTCGACCTGGACAATGTCGCGTTCATTGACTCGACGGCTCTCGGCGTGCTCATTGCTGGACAGAAGCGAATCGAGAGAGCGGGCCGAGCACTGCGGATCGTCGTTACAAATCCCACCATCCTTCGCATCATCGCCATCACAGGACTTGATGACATGTTCACGCTTTGCGCAAGCCTGCAGGATGCATTAGCTCCGCTCCTGTAGACACTCGTGACCTACAGCGCTTGTGACATGTGGACCGCCAACACGTGCGGCAGTTCTTGCCGCGGGCACCCGAATTGTCACCGGTGAGTGCTCCTTGCGGCCCTACTACTGATCGTAGTAGTAAGGGGCGACAAATGGGACTGCGGAAATGGCCAGTGCCGAGGCTCAACTTCCCGTGACCGTCGCTGTGGGGCGACGGCATGGAGCGGTGCGAGCAGCGCCAATGGATCTCCAAGAGAGATGCCGACTTGTACTTGCCACGACCTGGCTGCTCGATGCCGTCCTGCAGCTGCAGCCATTCTTCTTCGCCCGAGGAGCGAGCGGCTTCAGTGGCATGCTGAAGGGCCTCACCCCGGGGAACCCGAGCTGGGTCGCCCACACGCTCACGTGGAACGCATCCATCGTGGGCCACGATCCGATCGCGACCAATTCGGTGTTCGCACTCGTCCAATTTCTCATCGGATTCGGCATCGTGTGGCGGAGGACTTGCAAGCCAGCGCTGGCCTTCTCGATGGTCTGGGCTCTCGGTGTCTGGTGGTTCGGAGAAGGCGCCGGTGGCATCTTCCACGGGGGCGCCAGCCCTCTGGGCGGGGGCCCCGGTGGAGTGCTCTTCTATGCCTTGCTCGCCGTGCTCCTGTGGCCGAGCGAGGGCTCCGACTTGCCGTTTGTGGCGGCCCGCGCGCTTGGGATCAGCGCCGCCAAGAAGGTGTGGGCGATGACCTGGTTCGTGCTCGCAATGCTGTCGGTAGTCGGATCCGGTCGCTCACCCCAGGCGCTGGCAGGCTTTGTCGCCATCCTCGATCATGGACAGCCGGGATGGTTAGCAAGCATCGATCGCAGTTCTGAGTCCCTCCTCCTCCATGACGGCACGGCGGTGGCGATCGCGCTCGCATGCTGCTGCGTCGCGATTGCCGTGTCCGTGTACCTCCCCACGAACCTCACACGGTTGTTCCTGGTCCTTGCCGTCCTCACCTTCTCGGCCATCTGGATCGCCGTCCAGAACGCCGGGGGAATCCTGGCGGGAGGTGCGACGGATCCAAATTCTGGCCCTCTCGTGATTCTGCTTACGCTCGCCTTCTGGCCGCTGTCCGAACAGCCGGCCACCGCACGTGGATCGATCATGAGCGTGTCGCTCGCGGCAACGCGGTCTGAGTCGTGACCGCATCGCCAGCGTGGCTGTACTACGCCTTCGGCGTCGTGATGATCGTGGTTGCCGCCTATGGCGCGGTGCTCCTCGCCCTGGGAGTCTCGACCCGCCGGCCCTATGGGTGGGACGTCGACGTCGCGCACGCGTTCATGGGTGTGGCGATGGCGGGCATGTTCGTCAGCGGCTGGTCCCTCGGACCGCGCGATGGCTGGAAGCTCGCCTTCGCCGGACTCGCCGTCTGGTTCCTCGTCCGCAGCGCGCGATCGATTCGGCGCTTTGGCCTTCACGTCCCCCACGAGTCGATCCACGCTGTCATGAGCTTCGCGATGCTGCTGATGCTTTGGTTCGTCGTCGCACCAGTCGCTGGCAGGTCGATGTCGATGGGCCTTGCCTCGATCACGCGAATAGACCCTGGCCTCACGCTCGTGCTCGCGTTCCTGCTGCTCGGCTCGGCCGTCTTCACGCTCGCCTCGCCGGTGAAGGGCATCTCTCATCACGGGTCCCGTCTGCAATCGGCGGTCAGAACTACCACAGGGGCCGATGCGGCCCCAGTTCTATTGTCCGGTATTGAGCGAGTCATTGCCGCTCCCCTACTCGAGGACGTGAGTCACGTGGCCATGTGCATCGCAATGGCCTTCATGCTCATCCTCATGAACTGAGGTGCATCTTCCATGACCAGTAGCCCTGCAAGCGCGAAGAAGTCAACTCGCTCGACCAGCGCGTGCGCGAACCCGAAATGCACGTGCGATCCGTGCACGTGCTCAGCGTGTCACTGCGGCGTAGCGAGGCTCGGAGATCTCGAGCGCCGCGTGATCGGAGTCCTCTGGAACGACCTGGGTCGCGAGTTCACGGTTCGCGATGTTGCACGTGAGCTTCCGGACCACGCCTACACGACGGTCGCGACGGTCCTCGACCGTCTCGTGCGCAAGGGTCTCGTGCGTCGCCGGATCGACCGCCGAGTCGTGCGATTCAGAACCACAGGCACGAGTGCGGATCATGCCGCTGGAGCCATGCACGACGCGCTCGTCGCGTCAGATGATCCGACCGCAGCACTCCAAGGGCTTGTTGCCCTGCTCTCGGAGGCACAGACGCACGCCTTGCACGACGCACTGGGAGCGCTCGTGCAATAGGACTGCGGCTCGCTCGACTGGACGCTGAGCATCCCATCAAGGAGGGTCCGAGGTCCGGGCGTCAGAGGGACGAACCGCCGCAAGAGGACAACTGCTAAGAGGATCCACAACGAGACATTCGCGAAATGGGCAACCGAGATCCGGCCCGATTGCCGATTGCGAGATAGCCAGCCGAACAGTGACACCGCCTGATCGCGAATTCGATCAAGGACGACGAGGAATCAGAGCGCGACGCAGGCTCCGCTGCTGACAACTGCCATCAATGTATGTGGAGATGCACCCCGAAGAGCACGAGGGGCCACAGAACGACGGCGAGTGCGGCCGAAATGACGGCCTTGAAGTTAGACACGTGCACGAAGTACTTGTGGGAGTTCGCAACGATGATGCCGACAACGAGATAGACGATTGACAGGACGGAAGAAATGAAGCCTCGACCCATGTGATTCTCCTATCTCGACCGGTGCAGAGCGACCTCAGCGTAGACGGGCGCGCAGATCGTGCTGACTTCCACGCTCATTCGGTGCGGATCGACCTCCGAGGGCGGAGTGCGCTTCCTAAAGAACACTTCGGATCTAATCAGCGGCCTCCGGCTCGACTCACAGGGGCTTGGGATCAGAGCCCCTGTCGTTGGTGAACCTTGCCGCCTCGGTGCCGCTCATGGCGGGCACCGCGACACATGCGAGCCGTGACGATCGACGTGTCGCACCAAGGCCGTGCGCCGATCCGGTAGCGGGCCAGCAAATTGCCCGTCCTCTTTGTGCAGCTGGCTCAGAGTCCACGTGGCCTTGGCGCAAGACCTGATACCGATTGCGCTGTCGTCGCCAATTCCAGCGTCGAAAGTCCCCGCTCCCAGATCAAATCGACCGGGCTCAGGCGTGCGAGACAGTCGGCCGGGTAACCCCGCCGCGTGGCTACTAGACCTGTCTGCATGAGCGACGACACCACGCCCCCGACCACCACGACAGATACCGGCAGCCCGGCACCGAGCGATGAGTTCTCCCTCTCTGCGGGGGTCGAAGGCCCTCTGCTCCTCCAGGATCACTATCTGATCCAAAAGATGGCCCACTTCAACCGAGAGCGCGTCCCGGAGCACGTCGTGCACGCCAAGGGTCACGGCGCGTTCGGCTTCTTTGAGGCCACCGCGGACGTCAGCGCGTGGTGCAGAGCAGACTTCCTGCAGAAGGGCAGCCGTACGCCAATGGTCGCGCGGTTCTCCACCGTGGCTGGCGAGCAGGGCTTCCCTGACACCGTTCGCGATCCACGCGGCTTTGCGCTCAAGTTCTACACGCAGGAGGGCAACTACGACCTCGTCGGCAACAACACACCCGTCTTCTTCATTCGTGATCCTTCGAAGTTCTCCGACTTCATTCACTCCCAGAAGCGCCGGGCCGACACGGGCCGCACCGACCACAACGGTCAGTGGGACTTCTGGACGCTCTCGCCCGAGTCCGCGCACCAGGTCACGATTCTCATGTCCGACCGCGGTACGCCACGCACGCTTCGCCACATGAATGGCTACGGCTCTCACACCTATATGTGGATCAATGCTGGCGGTGAGCGCTTCTGGGTCAAGTACCACTTCAAGACCGAGCAGGGCGTCGAGAACTTCACCAACGCCGAGGCCAAGGCCATGACCGGTGAGGATCCTGACTTCCACCGCGCCGACCTGTGGGAGGCGATCGCGCGCGGCGATCACCCGGTCTGGCGTCTCGAGATGCAGATCATGGAGTTCGAAGACGCGGCTGACTACCGGTTCAACCCCTTCGACCTGACCAAGGTCTGGCCGCACTCGGACTATCCGATGATCCCGATCGGACGCATGGTGCTCGACCGCAACCCCGACAATTACTTCGCGCAGGTCGAACAGGCCGCGTTTGAGCCGTCCAACATGGTGCCAGGCATCGCCCCGAGCCCCGACAAGATGCTGCAAGGTCGCCTCTTCAGCTACCCAGACACGCACCGCTACCGCATCGGCCCCAACTATCAGCAACTGCCCGTCAATCAGCCCCTCGTTCCCGTGCACAGTTACAGCCATGACGGATCGATGAACTTCCGCCCAGCCGGTGACCCGGTCTACGCGCCCAACTCCTACGGCGGCCCGGCAGCCGACCCGAGCCTCAACGCCGACCCGTCCTACGGGCTCACCGGTGAAGTTGTCCGGGCCGCGTATCACGCTCACAAAGACGACACCGACTTCGTTCAGCCGGGCGCTATGTACCGGGAGGTGATGTCAGATATCGACCGGGAGCACCTGCTGGGCAACATCATCGGTCATGCCAACAACGGCCCTGGACTTGAGCCCGATGTGACCGCGCGAGTCGGCGACTACTGGCGGCAAGTCGATCCCGGGCTCGGGGCCAAGGTGGCCGAGGCACTCGGTAGCCGAGCCTGACGACCCCGTTCTTGTCCGGGGACCAGCCATTCGACCAGACGATCTCGTCCTAGCAGACCACGGCGAATGCGTAGTCGAATTTGCGTGAGAAGCGGGTTCCCGCTCCGCGGATCGCCGAGATGTCGAGTTTCACATTGTTCCCGGCTTTGCAGGAGTAGTTGGGGGTCGTCACGGTGAATGCGCCTGTCGAATCAGTCTTCGCCAGTGTGGCTGTGGAGCTGCCGAAGCGGATCGTGACCTTGCTCTTGGCGTCGAAGTCGGTACCCTCCACCTTGAAATTGACCGTTCCAGTTCCGATCCCATTCCAATACGAACAGACCGAGCCGGCGTTGTAGACATCAGTCTTTGCGGTCGAGAGTCCTGCCCTCACCGTGAGGATGCGGTAAATGCCGGGCTCGCTCAACGTGGTGTAACTGAGGAGTGCGGTTCCAGCGTTGGTCGTCGTGCCTGACGCCACGAGATGACCGTCGTCCTTGAGCGTCACAGGGGTGTTGGCAGCGAATCCAGCAGCATTGACAGTCTGTGCGTCCAGATAGCCGCTGCACCCAGCCGTGTCCCCCTCAACCGCATTGAGCGTCGGTACCGCAGAGGTCTTGCTCGAGGCCTTGTTGAATCCGATGAGCACCCTGGTCTTGGCGGAGATGAGGAGGGCGCAGACCGGGCCAGGTACGGATCCGCACGCGCCCGCCCAACTCTTGAAGCTTGCTCCCTTTGCGGGCCTCGCGACAAAGACGGCTGTCTTGTTCGAGGGCAGATGCACGAAACAGCGGATTGTGCCCTTGGTCTTGGGACCGTTGCAGGTGGCGAGGATGGTGCCGGAGTCGTCTTGAATGACGACCTTTCCGGGACGCGCCACCGTCGAGGAGACCTGCACGGTGACGGTGTTGGTGCTCGAGCGCGTCGCGCGGACGATCGACTGGGTGGCTCCAGCTTCTCCGAAGCCGATGGCACCGCTCACCGTGGCAAAGGTGAGGAGCAGTACGGATATCACGTTGAACCGTTTCATGGAGCCTCCTGGACCGGCGTCTCAGGGTGCTTCATAGCACCTTGGCGGTCAACGCAAGCAGCAGGCGATGTCGGATGCTCCCGCAGCACGTTGGAGCCGAATCCGTTGATGATGCGCTGAGTTTTGATCAGGTAACGCCTTTCCGATCGCTCAGCCGATGGTGCATCACTGTGAAGTAACTTCCTCATTCGATCGTGTACTGCGAATGGCCCCTGACGGAGAACCTGAGCCACGGCTCCCGAGAGGCAGGTCGTTGGCGGGGTTGCCAGGGCAGTCAGGGCGGCTTCTCGGCGACCAGCTACACGGCGCTATCGAAGCGCCTCAAGCAGAGCCGAAGCCCGACGCTCGACGCCTGCGTAGCCTCGTGTCGCCGCGAGCGACTGTGCGCGTCGCAGGTACTCATGAGCGCGCGCGGCCTCGCCGGCGACGCCACGTGCGGCAAGCAGCTGCCCGTAGAGGAGGGCAGCGCGCGCGGCGAAGAACCAGGCGCCGTTGCGCTCGGTGAACTCAAGCGCCGCGTCGAGGTGGACAGCAGCGTCGTCGTAACGTTCGAGGACGGTCGCGAGCCCTCCGAGGACGAGGCTCACCGGACCCTCGGCCGTCAGCCCGCCGGCGCTCGAGAATTGCGCAGACCACGGTGCGAGCCGGTCATAGAGGGCCTCGCAGAACTCGGCCTCGCCGAGGTTGATCGCCGCCTCTGCGTACTCGGTCATCCCGTTGATCCAGGCCGTGTCCGCGCGCAGCTCGTAGCCGTTGTCGGCGAAGGCCCGCAGCACCCCGCGGCACTCGTCGAGGTGGCCGCCTTCGCCGTAGGCCATCGCCAGCGATGCACGAATCGTCGGCAGTCCTGGGTTCTCGGCGATCATCTCCTCGATGATGGGCGCGAGCACGTCCATCGTCCCGTTCTGCCACGCGACGACGGCATACTGGACCCCGAAGAACGTGGCCGCGTCCGGCTCGCCGCACTCCGTGCCGATCTGCAGTGCCGTGCTGGCGAGCAGCTCGGCCTCCTCGATGTGGCCGGCGATCTGAGCGCGCTTGGCGCGATGGAACGTGTACTCCCAGTTGAGCGACGGCTGGTTGAGCTCCGCAACGAGCTCGGAGGCGAGTCCCAAGCAGCGATCGACCTCGGCGATCTCGCCGGCGCGTGTCGCCACGGTCGCGCGATAAAGCGCAGCAGAGAAGAGCAGCAGCGGGTCGCCCACCCTCTCGGCGCGCTCGAGAGCCTCCGCCGACCATTCGAGGGAGCGCTCAAGCAGCGACGGGACGAGGTGCGGGAAGACGAGCAGGTTGAGGATGCGCACGAGCGTCGCTTCGTCGTTCTCGGCGCGAGCCATCGAGAGCGCCTCCTCGGCGAGCGCGAGGCGGTGCCCGAGGCTGTCGCTGAAGGCGAGCTCCGAGCACAGCGTGGCGAGCACGAGCGCCCGCTCGCGACCGCTGGCGGGCAGGCGATCGAGGGCGAGCTCCAGCAGCGAGACCTTGTCCCAGTCGACGAGCCCGCTCGCGCTGTACCAGCCGCGACTGTTGGCGAGGACTGCGCGCACGAGGCGCGCGGTCTCCGATGAGTGCGCGGCGCGGCGCGCGGCATCGAGCAGCGTTTCGCGAAACGCAGGGTTCCCGGTCTGGCGCTGCGCAGTGCCGAGCCCGGTTGCGACGTCGATCTCCAAGATGTCGTCGGTTCCTCCCGGGCGCTCGATGAGCGCAAGCGCCTGCTCGTAGAGCCGCAGCGCGTCAGCTGGCGAGAGCGCGCGCAGCGCCACGTCGCCAGCGAGGCACGAGTAGCGGATCGCCCGTTCTGCGTCCTCAGCCCGCGCAGTGCTCGCCCAGTGGCGGGCGAGCCCTATCGCGAGGTCGTCGCGGAACTCCCCGAAGAGTGCCTCAGTGGCGAGCGCCACCTCGCGGTGCGCGAGCGCGCGACGCGAGAGGCTGAGCCGCTCGTACAGCGCGTGCTGGATGAGGGCGTGGGCGAAGCCGAAGCGACCCGGCACCTCTGTCGACTCGCGCACGAGCGAGGCCATTGCCGCGTCGTCGAGGACGTCGAGGACCGTCGCGATGGGCTCGGTCGTCGCCTTGGCCAGAAGGTCGACGGTGAACTCCCGGCCGATCACCGCAGCGATCGACAGAATCCGGTTGGCGTTGCTACCGAGTCGCGCGAGGCGCGCCTCGATCACGTCGACCAGCGAGCTCGGCAGCACCTCGGCCGTCGCCGTGCCGGCCGAGACGACGTAGCCCTCCGGCCCAGCGGCGACAAGTCCCGACTCCACGAGGTGGCGAAGCACCTCGAGGACGAAGAAGGGGTTGCCGTCGGTCTCGCGGGAGAGGCCGGCGGCGAGCTCGTGGGCGGGGTCGTCGATCGCGAAGCCCGACGACTGCATCAGCGACGTCACGTCGTCGACCTCGAGCCCAGTGAGGTCCAGCCTCGTCAGGGACTGCAGGCGCTGGAGCGCTCCGATGGTCTCGATGAGCGCCGGCGAGCTTGCGAGCTCGTTGTCGCGACCGGTTGCGATGACCAGCAACTCGATGGGCTGGTCGGTCGCGGCCAGGTGCCGCAGCAGCGCGAGCGAGGCCTCATCGGCCCACTGGACGTCGTCGAGCACCGCCACGATCACCGAGCGCGACGAGATGTCGACGAGCAGCCCGACAACCGCGGCGAAGAGCAGGAAGCGCTCGGAATCGGGGTCGGTCGCGCGCGTGGGGGGCAGATCCGGGATGCGTCGGGCGAGCGATGGGGCGAGGCGCACGATCGCCGAGCCGTGCTCGGCCACGTGGTCACGCAGGTGCGCTTCGGGAGCGTGTCGCACGTAGTGCTCGAGCGCACGCGAAAACAGCTGGTAGGGCGTCGCAAGCTCCTGCTCGCAGTGCCCGAACAGCACGCACGCTCCGTTTTCGTGGGCTGCGCGTGCGGCCTCGAACGCGAGGGTCGTCTTGCCGAGTCCGGCCTCGCCAGTGATGAGCACGACGGCGGGGCGGCTCGCGGCCCTCTCGCGGGCGAGCGAGTCGATGAGCGTCGCCATCTCGGCGCGACGACCAGCGAAGCTCGCTTCTGGGCGCGGGACGAGGCGATGCGGAAGCGGGATTACCTCGGCGTCGAGCGCATGTTCACTCGGCTCCCAGAGGATCTCGACGGCGACGACCGGCGCGGGCAGGCCCTTCAGCGTGAGCGGTCCCACCGACCGCACCTCGTGTGCGCTCCGGCGCCCCGCGATGAGTCGCACGACGTCCGATGCCAGGATCTGGCCCGCGTTGCACGCGCCACAAAGGCGTGCGGCCTCGACGACCGGGTCGCCGAAATAGTCGTCTCCCTCGCGCGTGACCTCGCCTCCGCTGAGCCCGACGCGGATCGAGAGCGCGACGCCGCCGCGAACGGCCTCCGCGGCAACTGACTGCTGCATCGCGACCGCGCAGGCGATCGCCGACGACGCCGAATCGAAGACGACCATGAGTCCATCGCCGAGGTTCTTCGCCTCGTGCCCATCGGTCGCAGCGATCGCGCGACGAAGCACCGAGAAGTGCCGGCGCCGGACTTGATCCGCCTCCTCGGGGGAGCGCGAGACGGACAGCTCCGTCGAGCCGACGATGTCAGTGAATAGGGCGATGACGTGCTCGGCGCTCACCTGGTTGTCCTTCCCCTCACGTGACCTCGTGGGATCTAAGCAGCCGACTGGCCCAGATGCTTGATGGCACTGAGGCTCGGCAGGAAGAGGTAGGCGCCCCCGCGCGTCACGGTGAACCGAGAGAACCCTCGCAGCTCGATCGTCGTCTCTCCGACGGGCAGCGCGAAGCAGCTGAAGGCCGGGTCATTGTTGCCGACGAGCACGTCGTTGGTGCCGGTGATGCGCGGGTCGAGCAGCCCAAGGTTCATCCAGTCGTACAGGATCGACTCGAACTGCACGAGAAGGCTCGCACCGATGAACGAGCCAAGCAGCCCACGCTCCACTCTCTCGGGCGCATCTGGGAGGTCCGGCTGCGCTGCGTCGTAGATGGGGCCGTAGGGGATGCCGCGCCGAACGATCCGCCGCGCGTGGTTCGTGCTGCGCTGGACGATGCGCGCGTCGCGCGGGTTGCACCGGCGGACGTGGCTCCCCATCGGACAGCGAGCGCCGTCAGTGTCCTCTCGGTAGGCGAAGTCGTTCAGCTGCTCCTCGCTGACTGGCGGCTTCGGCGTCGGGGTGTGGGGCGACATCTGGACCGACACGCCATTGCGCCACCGACCGAGCACCTTCGCCGCGACGAGCTCGCGCATCGCGTCGAGTCGCGACATCGGGGGGTCCCACGTCCTTTCGATCCCCGCCGGAAGCACCTGGTCAGCCAGTGGGCTCGCGAGGATCGTCTCGGCAGAGTCGGTGAGGAACTCCTCGAACGCGACGACGCGCTGTTCGAGCACGCGAAAGGCGTTGAAGCTGCCGTTGAGCCCCAGCACCTCGGGCTTGGGCACGTCGAAGATGACATCCTCAATCGGCGTCAGATAGCCGAGCAGCGCCGCTCCGATCTCGACGAGTGGCTGGCGGTCCGGCCGGTCCAGCGCCTCTCGAGCTCCTATGAAGCGTGGCTGGGCGATGCTGTCGCGGTAGCCGAAGTGGACTTTGCCGCCGGGGAACCCTGCGCCGTCGAGGCTGGCCAACACCGCGAAGGCCTGCCCTCCGCCGACCGCGAGCACCTCGCGGCTCAGCGCCTCGCGGTCGACCTCGGTGTCGGCGTGCACGGTCACTACCAGGTGCAGCCGCTCGGGAGAGCGCCACTCGGGCTTCCAGTTCTCCGGAGCGCTCTCGCCCACGTCGCCGATCTTTGTGGCGCGCGAGGCCATGCCCGCTACGAACTCGGTCGGGAACGTCTCGATCGCCGATCTCGCGATACCGAGCGCGGCGAGACCCTGCGGGGTCACGGCGACGTTGAGGCAGGTCGATGGCTTCTCGTCCCAGGGCTCGGCGTTGGTGACCTGGTGCGCCGTGAGGTCGCGCCCGGTGACATCCAGCAGCCAGTTCCCTACGGCCCGTCGATCGAGGACCGTGAGGACGAGGTGCCGAACGAGGTGCTTGCGGTAGCCGCGCAGGATGTTGCCCTGGACGTCCGCCAGGTTCGGCGTCTCGTCCCTCACCACTCGATGCCCGCCGCCAGCCGGATCTGGGCCGTCGAGAGGGCAGGGTATCCGCTGAAGCGGCCGATCTGCACGTAGGGATTGTCCGCGAGCAGCAAGACGAGGTCGCGCGAGAGGTTCTCGAGGTTCTTCTCGTCCGGGAACATCTGGGTGAGGTTGTAGGGCACCTGGAATCCTTCGTGGTCCCCGATCCATTTGACGAACTCGGCCGAGTACAGCTCGCAGGGCCATGGTGGCGGATCGGCGACGATCTTGATCATGGCGTCAAAGACGCTGCCGAAGACCGAGATGAAGTCTCGGATGTAGACCTCGTGGTCCCCGTCGTAGACGGTGATGATGCAGAGGTACTCGCCGATGAGATCGAAGCGCGCCGAGTGAACCGTGCCGATGTTGTTGAGTCCGGTGAACAGCTCGTCGATGTTGGCTGCCACCATCTGGACGGCCTTGGCCTTGCCGACGCCCGTCGTGTCGGCGAGCGGCATGATCAGGTTCATCTGCTGCTGCACGTTGTCGGCGAGCGAGGTCTTCCAGCCCCACTGCGGCGTAGCGACCGGAGCCCTCCTCTTCCAGTACCAGATGAGGAAGCGCTCCACCATCATCGTCGCGTGCAGCTTGGTCCACCTCATCGCCACTCGCCTCCAATGGGACATCCCGACCCTCCGCGCAGCCAGCAGGAGTACTCGTATGCCTTGCCACGCGCGGTGAGGATGGGATCGTCCGAGCACTCGAGCCCGGGCACGACGCGCGTCGGGTTGAAGCTCAGCTTCTCGCAGTCACGCGTCTGGTCGGCGAGGACCTCGGTGACGAGCAGCTCGCCGAGCACCACGCGCAACCGCGTCGTGTCCCAGATCTGGGTGGGGTCGTTCACCGCGTCACCTTGGCCAGCGACGTCCATCCGCAGGACGAATCGCGCGGGCTCGCGCTGCAGGCGCTCCGGCAGCTCACAGCGCAGGTAGTCCTCTGGCACCTTGACCGTCGGGTCGATCGGCCGCACACCCGCGACCGGCTCCCAGCTGAGGCGCACGAAGCGCACGATGCCGTCGGGAGAGGTCATCCTGAAGCTGTGCAGCGCGTGGTAGGTCGCGCGGGCGTAGCTCGTCGGCGTCACGAGCAAGAGTGCCGAGACGGTCCCGGGCCGCGCCGACGCGTGGAGGTTGGCGTACTGCAGCACTCCAGCGGCGCCGTCATAGGGATTCTTCGGGTCCGGCCGTGTCGGATCAGGCCGAAGGCGCAGCATGTCCATGACCCGCTGCCAGAGCCCCGGCAGCGGGTCGAACGCGGGCCTGCCAGCGCGGGCGAAGCCAAGGAACTCGTCTGGGTCCCTCGCGAAGAAGACCGGCAGCGTGATCATGATGAGGTCCGCCTTGCCCCCCGAGGCGAGGTGGAACTTCGCCGCCATGCCGCGAACGTCGAGAGCGTCGTCGTGCTCGACTGGCGAGCCAGAGCCGTTCGAGAACCGGATCGTCACAGGAACGCTCGGCCCGGCGAACTGTTCGGCGACGCAGTACTTGGGGGCTGCGTTCGAAGGCGTGAAGTAGCCCCGGGCGCCGATGCCGATCGTGTGCACCGGGCGCGTGCCGACCTCGTGGTCCGGATAGTCGGCAACGAGAGCGTCGAAGAGTCGCTGCGAGAGATCGTCGTCTGTCCCGAGCGCCATCGTGACTCCCGCCTTGAATTCGCCTCACCATAACTGAGTCCGGCGCGCGCAAGGTGAGCCGACTGCGAACACGTATGACAGAGTTCTCTGCACACTTGCGACGGCGGGAGTTGGACGTGGACGCGGCGATGGGCCAGATCGAGACGGTCGTGATGCTGATGCTCGAGAACCGGTCGCTCGACTCGGTGCTCGGCTGGCTCTACGAACGCGAGCTGCCTGCGCGTGTCATCCCCGAAGGATCGAGCCCGAGCTTCGACGGACTACGCAACGCGATGTCCAATCGCTCCGGCAATCGGACATATGACGCCCAGCACGGAACCCACCAGATGCCTCAGCCCATGCGCGTGCCGCGGTGGGATCCCAACGAGGGCTACGAATTCGTCGTGCGCCAGCTCCACGGAGACGAGAACGCGAAGGTGCCCGAGAACCCATGGGAGACAGAGCCCACGATGACCGGATTTGCAAGTGACTTCGACGCGGTCTACGACGACCCCGGCGAGGTCATGGGCTCCTACGACGAGCGCCAGCTGCCCGTGCTCTACGGCCTCGCGAGACGCTTCGCCGTCTCGGATCGCTGGTTCTCGTCGGTGCCGACCCAGACCAACGCGAACCGCGCCTTCTCGCTCTGTGGGACATCGCTCGGGGTCGTGGACAACCGCGAGATCAAGACCTTCGAGACGAGGACGATCTTCGACGCGCTGGCTGGACGCAAGAGCTGGGGCGTGTACTGGCAGTGGGACGGCTTCCAGTCCGGCGACCCCGGGCCTGTAGGCGGCTGCTACACGGCCAACCTGTTTCCCAACATACGAGCCGCAGTGGACAGAAGAGAGGGCTCGATGGCCACCTACGCCGAGTTCCTCGATGATCTCAAGGGCCGGCGAGACATCCCCGAGTTCTGCTATCTCGAGCCGCACTGGGGCGTCGGCAAGGGATACCTCACCGGGCTCGACTACGTGGGAGTCCAGGGCAACGACTACCACCCCCCGTGCTTCGTCGGCCCGTCCGAGCACTACCTCGGCGCCCTCTATGACGCGCTGCGCAACTCGAAGCAGTGGGAGCACATGCTCTTCATCATCACATTCGACGAGCATGGCGGCACCTACGACCACGCACGTCCTCCCCGAACGGTCGCGCCTGACGATCACTTGACTGCACCGGGCATTGAGCCCCCCTTCGACTTCACACGGCTCGGCGTCCGCGTCCCGACGATCCTCGTCACCCCCTACGTCACCCCCGGGACGGTCTTTCGCGCGCCGACACATGCGGGGCACGACTTCGACCACACGTCGGTCATCGCGACACTGCTCAAGTGGGCCGGGGTTGACCCGGCGACCGCACAGCTCGGCCGTCGTGTCGCAGTAGCGCCAACGTTCGAATCGGTGCTCACTACGGAGGCGCACCTCGCGACCGAGCACATCGCGGTCCCTGACGATTACAAGGACCAAGGTGGCGGGCTCGGCCTGCACCTCGGGCTTGAGCTCGCGGACCTCGACCCGATCGGCCTAACAATGGAGATGTGGCGTCACATCAGCGACAAGAGCACGAACGTCAGCGACTTCGTGCATCACCTCCGACACGCAACGAAGGGATCGTCGGACTCCTGACGTCGCCAGGGCGGCCAGGACCTCGATCCTGAGACACTCGCCGCTCTGACGCTCTACGCCGGCTCGTACACACGGTGGCGAGGCTGCGGTTCCGCGCTTGAGCATTGGCAGTAGGTTGCTCCGGAGAGACCCGGACGCGGAGGCGTTGCTTGAGACGTCGTTGGCGCAGACAAGGTCGCATCGTCCTCGGATTGGTCGCGATCGCCACGGTCCTTGCCACGAGCCAGGCGATGGCGCAGGCATCGGTCAACCCAAGGTGGCAGAGCACCGGGACGACGATCGGCATCTCCAAGATCACTTGGCTGTCGTGCTCGTCCGCCCGCAATTGTGTCGCCTTTGGTGGCACCTCGGTCGACGCCGAGGTCGCCGGCTCGTGGGCGCCGGCGACCCCGATCGCGAACCTCCCGACGGGTGCAACGATCAGAGCCATCGCGTGCCCGGCGCCGCTCGACTGCGTCGTCGGCGGGTCGAGCGGCGGTCAGGCCTTCCTCCTCGACGAGGTGAGCGGCGTGTGGGGTGCCGCGCAGCTCATCGGCGGCACGGCGCCGTACACGGAGGGCTCGCCGATGCTCTACGGCGCGTTCACGAGCTCGATCACGGCGATCTCGTGCTGGTCGCCGGGCAAGTGCGCCGCGGCGGGCAACTACACCGTGGAGACCGAGCCGACCGTGCACTTCACGTACGCGGGCCCGGGATTCGCCACGGCGCAGTCGTCGGGGACCTGGAGGGCAGCGACGTTCCTCGGCGGCGTCGACGGTGTGGCTGCCCTCAGCTGCACGAGCCCCAGCGCCTGCACCTTGGGCGGGTACCAGACGACCTTCCAGATCTTCATCAGCTACCCGATCGTGACCAACACCGCCGTCGCTGACACCGAGACAGGCACGGGCTGGGCGCCAGCGGTGGTGCTCGCAGGACTGACGAAACTCGGCGGCAAGACCGGCTGGATCGACAGCCGGTCGAGCTCGCTCAGCTGCGTGAGCCCCGGCAACTGCACGCTCGGGGGCAACGACGAGTACGCCCCGGACTTCGACGGCAACCCGGCCTCGCTGTACAACGCGAAGTTCTACGGCTTCGTGGTTCGCGAGGTTCATGGCAGGTGGGCATCGGCAAGGGAGCTGACGGCGCTCAGAGACGTACCGGACCTCGCGTGCTCGAGCATCAATCACTGCGTGGCAGCGGACCGCGACTACGTGTACCTCGAGAATCTCGGCAGATGGGGAGCGTCGCGGGAGATCAAGGTCTCGGGCCACGCACTCTGGTTCGGTGCGGTCGCGTGCTCTATCGGCGGTCCGTGCTTGGCGGCGGGTGCGGAACGCGGCGCCGCCTATGCAATTCTCGCGCGAGCAGGGATGTGGACGGCCCCCGAGCACCTCGCGAGCATGACCGCGGTCGTTGCGGCGAGTTGCCCGGTCGACAACGCCTGCACCGTCGCCGGAGGCTCGAGGGTCATCAGCCAGAGCTGAGCCTCAGCCCCCCGCGCAGGCGGCCGCGGCGCTCGACTCGGCGAACGACGGCCACTCAGCCACCCGGTGATGCGCGACCATGACGAGCTTGCCTGGTGGGACAACTATCCGACCGGAATGTCAGTCACCGAGTTGTGCACCACCCGAGAGAGTTTGACGCAGACGGGATAAGTCGATCCGCAAGGAGGCCGGAGCTTGACTTCATGGCGAAGAAGCCGATTGGCCCCTTGCAACTTGTCCTCTGTAGGTGTGCGAGGTCTGTCGGTTGATTTCGCGAAGCGATGTGGAAGTATTCCGGAATGGGATCGTCCGGAGACAAACCCCGAAAGCCGAGGCGCCATCTGCCAAAGGTACCGAGGGGCATGGAGCCCAACAACATTCAGCTCGGTGGACTTTCCGAAGGCGGCGACGGTGGAGGAGCGGGCCCACGGCTCGGCCATGACTATGCACACGGCCGCAGTTACGATTTGGGAAAGTTCGGAACATTCGTCCTGTGGTGCCTTGGGAGGCGGCGCAAGAACCTGGAGCTCGAGAACGAGCAGAAGGAACAAGTCGATTGACGTGAGCCACGCTGTGTCGTCGATGCCTTCCTCCGCAAAGACTCGTGGTGCGCGACCTGGCCTTGCTCTTATTCTGTCAACACCGCCTCATCTGCAGTCTTGAGGTGAACGAGATCACCTTCTCCGCCGCCGATAACGCCGTGTCAGGGTCTTCAGATTCGATCGCGAAGGGTCCTTGCGCTCTCCGGAGATCTCAGCCGCAGAGGGCGGGATCTTGAACCGCGCGACTGGTTGATGTTGTGATCGTCCGGCCGACTGAGCATCTTGGCGGCCGTGCGTGGGTGGTGAGCGTCGAGCGTCGAGCGTCGAGCGTCGAGCGTCGAGCGTCGAGCGTCGTGAACGTCATTCCGTCAGCATCGTCGTGGACTCATCCGGATCCGTCTCGCCGTAACGCAGGATCGGCTCATCAAGTTCCCACCCTTCGAGATCATCGCGTCGTGACCGAGCTGTCGCAGGAGGCCCGCCGAAGCCATCGGGGTCATCTTGGCCGCTGAACGTGACCATCGTCTGTGGATCGTCGAACTCCGCTCCAACTTCTTCAAGCTCACGCTCGTCTGCCCGGACGAGGAGATCCAATCCAACGTCTTCAATCGAGTCGGGATCGACCCTGATCTCGTCGTTTGATCCAAAGTGGCCCTGGGCCAACAACTTCTGGGTCCGAAGACTCATCCAGGGGCGAGCGGCCAACGTTGCTCATCTCTATGCTCCTTGTTCGAATTGTGAGGGAGGAACGCTGGTCGTCCGATTGTCACGTGGTTGATAATCAACTTGCCTCGCACAGGTAAGTTTCGTGGGTGGCAGCGCCTGGACACCGCTCTTCGACACCGCTCTTCGAATTTTTGAGCCGGCTTCCGTGTTCGACTCCTATGACGGCGGACCATTGGGATTGCAACCTGCTCACGTAACCACAGGTGCACGTGGGAGACGTAGGGACTCTGAGTCTCGATAGCAAGACCTAGGACCTCACCACTGCAACCCCCGCTCTGATTGGATTCGTCCGGCAAGGCGTGAGACCGGAGGGCGATTTCTCGACGCCGGATACCGGTGTCGCCAGCAATATCCCCGCCTCGCTCGTTGCGCTGCTCGCCAGGAACGTCTTGTATCAATGAGGGCAGCGCCGAGCCGCGACTCAGCTGGAAGCGACGCTGGTCATGCAATTGCATGACCAGCGTCCCCTTGCACCTTGGCAATGGCTCCTTGGTAGAACGACTAGTAGTAGTGGTGTCGGCCCCCGACTTCATGGCCCAAAGATCCGAGCAGCCAGAGAACTAGTCCGACAACGAGCACTACTCCGCCGACCGCCCACAGTATATGGATTGCCGTCAAAAAGCCGATTAGCAATAGTACGACACCTAAAATAATCATCAAGCCTCCAAGGCTAACTTCCGGTTCAAATGGATACTCTGACTTTGCTCTCTCGTTGAAGACACGCATTGGTCATTACGGGCGATGGAGAGGCGGTCTTGAGATGCCACTCATCCCCTTGCATGGTTCCCCCTCGGTCCTCTGTCGCCGCTCCGGCACCAACAATGACCAGCGCGGCGTGTGTTGACCGAGTCGTTGGTGATCTCACCTGATCAGGCAGGTAATCGTGGGTGCGACCAGGTCCGCCGATACGCAATCCATCGGCGGCCGGAGGGTCAGTCGTCCACGCAGGGCAGCGCCACATATAACTGTGAGCACGAGACATTCCCGGCAGACCCATGACGCTCCTCTTCGCTTGCCTGAACTTGATCAGGTGAGAAGGAAGCAGGGTCTGGACGCCTTCACGTCCATCGTAGCGTCTCGCAGAGAGAATGCGCGGTCGACTCCCGGAGGGTGACAACTTGAGGAGGGTGAGATCTTGAGGACACGAGTCTGCAAAGATCGGAAGCCGCCAGTCCGAGCACGATCGCCGCTTGGACTGAACAACATCGGCATGTGTCAGGTTTCTTCGGATTAGAGTCTCGAGGAGCCCCCGAAATCGGGTGCAAGCGCTGAATCCAGTCCTCGTTGAGCGTCGCCACATTGGTAGGAGACCCGCGATGGCACTGACCGGAACTTGCATCGAACTCACCGCCAGAGATTGCTTGGGTGCTCATCGTGGCGGCTGACCGCTTGATCGCGATTCTCACCCTGCTGGACAAACGCAAGCGCACCGGGCGAGAAGAAGGCCGTTTGTGCGCAGTCGCTGCTGAGGTCACCGAGCAGAGCGGCGCTGGCATCGCCCTCTTGTCCCAAGGCGGGGAACTCACCAGTGTGTGCGCGAGCAACAAGGTCGCACAGAGATTGATGGATCTCGAGATCACGGTCGGGGAGGGTCCCTGCGTGGACGCGTCGAGATCCTTCGGCGCGATCGAAGAGGTCGAGCTGCTCTCCTCTGCAAGCTCCCGTTGGCTTGCGTACTCGTCATCCGCCGGATCTGCTGGCGCCCGAGCGGTGTTCGGTTTTCCTCTTTGCATCGGGGCGATCTGCCTTGGCGCCCTGAGTCTCTACCGCGATCGTCCCGGGCCGTTAACCGATGCCCAGGCATCAGATGCGTATCTGATGGCGTCAGTAGTTGCCAGGGCCGTTCTCGCGATGCAAGCGGGAGCCCCTCGGGACATGATCGCTGACGAATTAGTGCGCGAGGCGACGTTTGACTTCGCTGTTCACCAGGCCGCTGGTATGGTGTCGGTGCAGGGGACAATGAGCGTCGGAGACGCTCTCGTGGCTTTGCGTGCGCATGCATTCACCACCGACTGCACCTCGTCGGCGCTCGCGCTTCGAATCGTCGCCCGGGACATTTGCCTTGACCCTGAGACCCGTGAATGGCGGGACACTGCGTTGCATAGCTCCTAGCCAAGGCGCGTAGTCTTCAGGCAGTGGACGGATCGGACTCGAGCGATGCCGGAGATCCGCTCACTTGATCAATGGAGAGGTGGACAGATGGCCAGAGAGACTCTCCTCATTTCGACACTTGTTGAGCTCGCAGACAATCTTGTCGACGACTTCGACGTCATTGACCTGTTGACAGTATTGAGCGATCGGTGCGTCGAGGCGATCGACGTTGACGCCGCTGGGGTGATGCTCGCGTCGCCGGGAGGCGAACTGCAATTCGTTGCGTCCTCCAGTGAGTCGATGCGCGTGCTCGAGCTGTTCCAGATTCAGGCCGACGAGGGCCCGTGCGTCGACTGCTTCAAGGACGGAGGGGTGATCGTCAATCAGGCATTGGAGGTGCCTGACGCCCGATGGCCTCGATTCACCCCCCGGGCCATCGCCCATGGGTTCCGCTCTGTGCACTGCCTGCCGATGCGCCTTCGGGGCCGGACCATCGGCGCACTCAACCTCTTTCGCACCGAGCAAGGCCTGCTCGATCAAGACGACGTCGTTGTTGCACAAGGGCTGGCAGATGTCGCGACAATCGCGATTCTCCAACACCGAACTTCGCTCGACGCGAGACTTCTGAATGACCAGTTGAGCCATGCGCTCAACAGCCGAATCATCATCGAGCAGGCGAAAGGGAACGTCAGCCAGTCGACAAGCTGTGACGTGGATCAGGCGTTCCGCAGGCTCCGCATGCACGCGCGGAATCACAATCTGCGCCTCACCGATGTGGCCCGTTCGATAGTTGATGGAACACTGGATGCAAACAGGCTTGATCAGGTGGTGGGAGCTAAGAGCTCCTAACCGAGCCCCTGCCTTAGCGGTTCACCTTGCCGTGGGGTCGAGAGATCAAGCCCGCATGTCACATGCGAATCGCCATGTCGCCCCAACGCGGCACAGATGACAAACCTGCGAATGTGCCATTTGCTGCACGAATGGCTGAAGAGGGTGGTACGTTGCAAACGAGGGCGGTCTAGACCCAGCTTCCTTCTCACCTGACATCTAGTCAGGGAAACGAGAACGAGGTGCTGATCATGGGTCTACCTGGAATGGTTTTAAGTGCAATCGCCTTCGCCGCCGGCGCCATCATGTACTGGGCAGTGACCGCTCAGGGCCACGGCTTTCGTCTCTCCACCGTTGGGGTCATCCTCATGGTCGTCGGAGCGGTCGGATTCGTCGCCTCGGGAGTCATCTTCGGGGTGTCGCGCCGTCCTGTCGCTTCGGGCCACCACACACTGGACCGCCAGGTAGTCGACTCACAGGGTCAATCCTCTGAGGTGCACCAGGACGTGAAGTAGGCACTTCTGTCAGCAGATCAGTCGGGAACGTTTGACCCCGCATCCGACACGTCAACCGAGACCGAGCTCGCATCCGAGGAACTGGAGGAAGTTCGTCTAAGGCTGATGCGCCTGACAACACGGTGCTATGAACGCATTAAGTATCGGCACCATCGCAACTGATCACCGAGGCAGTGCCTCTTGAACCACGAATCGAGGAACATCGCATGGCAACCAAAGACAAAGTGAAGAACACAACCCAAGTGACGAAGGGGAAGATCAAAGCGGCAACCGGGAAGATGACTGGAAGCGCCAAGCTCAAGCGCGAAGGGAAGTTGGATCAGGTAAAGGGCAACGTCAAGCAGTCAGGCGAGAAGGTCAAGGACGCCTTCCGGAAGTAGGGCGACCTCTACCCGCCTTCACGACGGGCCGTTCGTCGACAGGGATCGTTGTGCCCCCACACGGTCCCTGTCGGCAACCACGAACTGGCATGTCCGGCATGGCCGCCGACAGAGGAGACGCTGAGACGTGTCGGATCGTGCTTGGAGCGACCAGATGACCCGCGTTGTGAAACCAGCCGACGTGCGTTGGAGCGACGTGGACCATGGATGCGCGGCGGCTGTGGAGCAGCCCGAGGTGGTTCGTGCGCCTCGATCAGTCGGCTCCGTCGAGGTCGTGGTTCCACTGTCGCTGCCGTTGCAGCCCGGCATAGCGTGGCGAGACCTCGTCTCCGATCGTGCTCCCAGAACTCCATCTGCACGGTCCGGATGGGTGACATCCGATGGGTGCACCGAGCGAATGTCGGCCGGCACTTCGCAAGCTGCGCCCGTCTGCGTGCGACTTCCGACACCCAGGGGACCGCTCAGCGACTTCGTGATCTCGGCATTCAAGATGGGATCTGGATCTCTCGGCCCGACGCCACCGGTCGCCGGAGGTGACGAGTTGTGTGACGACGACTTCGAGATGGCCCTCTACCTTTGCTACGAGTTGCACTATGTCGCGATCGCCGATCCCAGATGGGAATGGGATCCCGGTCTTCTCGGCTTCCGTGCCGAGCTCGAGCGTCGCTTTGTACGCCGGTTGCAAGACGAGGTCAGCGATCGGAGACCAGGTCCTCCGGCCGAGGTTGGCCGTGAACTCGAGGATCTCATTGGCCAGAGCTCCGGACCATCGCTCTCGACGTACCTCTGCGAGTCAGGGACGCTGGATGAGCTGCGGGAGTTCTGCGTCCATCGCTCTGCGTATCAACTAAAAGAGGCAGACCCCCACTCGTTCGGGATCCCCAGGCTGCGTGGTGCCGCCAAGGCCGCCATGGTCGAGATCCAGTACGACGAGTACGGCTCGGGCGATGCCACGCAAATGCACTCGGAGCTCTTCGGGACGACGATGTCCGCGCTGGGACTCGATCCCACCTACGGCACGTACCTCGATCACCTTCCAGGCGTGACGCTGGCGACAGTCAACCTCGTGTCGCTGTTCGGGCTGCATCGCCGCTGGCGCGCGGCATTGGTCGGCCACCTCGCCGTCTTCGAGATGACATCCGTGGAGCCGATGGGGCGATACAGCAACGCCCTGAGGCGCTTGGGCATCGGAGCAGAAGGACGGCGCTTCTATGACGTGCACGTCGACGCCGACACACGCCACGGAGCGATCGCCCGGGATCGCATGGTTCCCGGATTGATGGAAGCCGAGCCTGGCCTCGCTGGGGATCTCCTGTTTGGTGCGGCCTCCGTCCTGCTGCTCGAAGAGCGCTTCGCACGCCATCTGCTCAACGCGTGGTCGCTCGATCGCACGTCGCTCATTCCGTGGGGCATACAGCTCCGCATGCCCGTGCCGCACTCGTCACCTCGCGCCTCTGCCTCGAGCAGAGAGCCTTCGCATCGTGGTGACGACGATGCGGGGCTTGGATCGGTAGTTGGGGCAGTTGAAGTCCGAGCCTGAGACAACCGTGGGCGCAAAGGCCTCGAATGCCCCGTCCGCCAAGCGGTCCTCTCGGCGTTCGGAGGTCGACCTCACTCCCGAGCATGAGGGTCCGATCTGGCGTGTGTACTTGCGGGCGCTTGGACCTGGTCTGGTCACGGGCGCATCCGACGATGATCCATCCGGGATCGCCACCTACTCCCAGGCCGGAGCCCAGTTCGGTCTGACGTTTCTGTGGTCCGCCTTGCTCACGTTCCCCTTGATGGCGGCGGTCCAGGAGATCTGCGACCGAACCGCGCTGGCGACGGGCACGGGCCTCGGGGAACTTGCCGTCAAGCGCTTCCACCGGGCCGGCAGAGCGGTCCTTGCCCTCCTTCTCGTCGTCCTCATTGTCGCCAACGCCCTCAACATCGCCGCCGACCTGGTCGCCATCGGCTCGGGCATGCACCTTCTCGACGCTGGCCCAACATGGCTCTGGGCACTCCTTGCAGGCAGCATCATCACGACCCTCCTCGTCATCGGATCGTTCGCCAGAATCGCGCTCGTCTTCAAGGTGCTGTGCGCCGCGCTCCTTGCCTACGTCGTCGTGGCAATACTCGTCACGCATCAGTGGGGCGAGGTCCTCAGCAACACCCTCATTCCGCACCTCCATCTGAACAAGGCCTACCTGGCTCTCCTCGTCGCAGTCCTGGGCACCACGATCTCTCCGTACCTCTTCTTCTGGCAGAGCGCGCACCGGCTGGAAGAGATGCGCGACGATCCTGAAGGTGGCGCAAAGGCAACACCGCTCAAGCGGCAGAGTCGTGCTCGGGCAGCGCGCAAGCAGCGGACGAGCCGGCTGGACGTGTTCACGGGCATGGCATTCTCCAACGTCGTCATGTTCGCGATCATCTTGGCGACGGCACAGACACTGCACGCCCACGGCATCACCAACATCCAGAGCGCCTCCCAGGCCGCGACGGCGCTCAAGCCCTTCGCTGGCCACTTCGCCAGCGCCATCTTCGCCCTCGGGTTCATCGGGAGCGGGCTGTTGGCCGTCCCGGTGCTGGCTGGGTCCGGCTCGGTCGGCCTGGCCGGACTGCTTGGGAAGGAGTGGGGATTCTCGAGGTCGGTCCGAAAGGCCCCTGTCTTCTATGGGCTCGTCGCACTGGGCACCGTGGGTGGCACGGTTCTCAGTCTCTTGAGCGTGAACCCGATCAAGCTGCTGGTCTTTGTGGCCGTGATCAACGGCATCGCGGCGGCCCCCTTCTTGGTGGTGGTCATGCGGGTGTCGAGCAGCCGACGCCTCATGGGCGACTATGTGAATGGCAGGGCTGCAAATGCTCTTGGATGGCTCACCGCGGCGATCATGGCGGTCGCTGCCATTGCGCTGTTCGCAACTGGAAGCGTGCCGCTGTGAGCGGGTCGCCGATCATCTTCCCTCTCCTTGACGGCTCAGGCTCTGGAGGTGGCCCGGACAGTGCGCTTGATCGCGGGCAGCAGGATGGAGAGAATGGAGTGGTCGCTGGACTCTCAACAGTGGCGCGGTCGTTGCGCCAACCGGTCTCACGTGCGAGATGGTCTCTCGCTCTTCGGAGGTCGCTCAAAAGCAGAGGACCAGAGGTCGACGGGCGATCGTCGGCGCGACAGTCCATGTGTGACGCTTCAACCTGTGAGGCCGAGGATGCCCCCTTCTCGCGGCGAGAACGCTCGTCGTGACGAAGCCTCACTGTTTCCCGGGCTCCGTCGTGAGAAGCAATGGGCGAACGCCTCTTATCAATCGGCCCGGAGAGGGTCAACTCACATGTGGGACCTGTCACCAGGTGTTAGTCGTCGGATTCGCTGCGATCGACGTCGCTGACACGACCTTCGAGTGTTCCGAGTGCGGGCGTACAACAAGCCGGTGATTTCGTCGAGGGCGCGACAGCCACTCCGATCCGCAACGATGGACTCGAGACTCATACACGCTGACCCTTCTTTGTGGCTCAGAACCGGTCCTGACCTGCGTTGGCCCGGCATACCTCCGCACTTCACGGCAGCTATCCGTTTCAAGGTCCTCGATCCGCATGCTGATGGAACTTAGGAACGCCATGCGCCTTGAAGATTGGTTCCTGACGCCTGACGAGAGAAGGAACCCATCTAGCACCATCGACGCCCATCGACCCCCTGGTGTTGGGTGGACCGAGGGCAACCACGTCGAGTTTCTGCTTGATGGGGCTACGTACTACGCGCACTTGCTTGGCGAGATCTCCAACCTAGGAAGCGAAGACCGGTTGCAGTTGACTGACTGGAGGTGTGATGGGGACGAGCGGATGACCGAGGAAGGCCCGACCATTGCGGATCTTGTCGCAGCTTCCTGTCGTCGGGGTGTCGATGTACGAGGATTGCTCTGGCGCTCGCATAGCGATCGCTTCGCTTTCAGCGCCAAGGAGAACCGGACGTTCGCCACTCGAGTGACCGAGGCGGGGGGAGAAGTCCTCCTGGATGAACGAGTGCGAAGAGGCGGATCGCACCATCAGAAGCTGGTACTGATCCGGCACCCATCCTTCCTCGATCGTGACGTCGCATTCGTTGGTGGAATCGATCTGAGTCATAGCCGTCGAGATGACCACCGACACCTTGGGAATGATCAAGCCGTCAAGATGGACGCGAGATACGGTCCTCGACCCGCCTGGCACGATGCGCAGCTCGAAGTTCGCGGTCCCGCCGTCGGGGACCTCGATTTGACGTTTCGCGAGAGGTGGAACGATCCGACTCCGCTCAATCACTCCAGTCGATCGAGGGCCTTGTTCTCGCGCGCCATGTCGCAGAATCGGACTACGAGCACCCTGCCCGATCAGCTACCGGATCCTCAAACTCTGGGAGGGCACGCTGTCCAGGTCCTCCGTACGTATCCCTCTCGACGTCCGAGGTACCCATTTGCGCCCGCTGGCGAACGAAGTGTGGCACGAGCATTCGTCAAGGCAATCGGCAGAGCCAGGACGCTGATCTACATCGAGGACCAGTACTTTTGGTCCGTCGAGATCGCGAAGACCCTCGCGCGCGCCCTTCGCCGACACCAGGGATTGCAGCTCATCGTGGTCGTCCCCCGCTATCCGGACAAGGACGGGAGGTTCTCGGGTCCTCCAAGCAGACTCGCTCAGACGAGGGCGATGGCAATCGTACGATCGGCGGGCGGCGGGCGAGTTGGCTTCTACGACATCGAGAACGAGATCGGAGCGCCGATCTACGTCCACGCAAAGGTGTGCATTGTGGATGACGTCTGGGCGTCGGTGGGTTCGGACAATCTGAATCGACGCTCTTGGACTCATGACTCCGAACTCGCGTGCGCCGTGATCGACAGTGAGCTCGATGGTCGCATGCCACGTGATCCCGGAGGACTGGGCGACGGGAGTCGCAAATTCGCCCGCGACCTGCGACTCTCGCTGTGGGCAGAACATCTTGGGTATTCAATCGACGACCCCACACTGCTCGATGTCGCAAACTCAGCCCAACTATGGGAGACGGTCGCACGCGACCCGGGCCATGGGACACGGCGCGCCGCTCAGGAGCACCGCGCGCCGGGCCGAATCCGGTCTCATCAGAATCAACCTGTCCCTCGAGGTAGCCAACCGTGGGCGAACATCGTCTATCGCCTGGTCTTTGACCCGGACGGGCGCCCGATAACAATGCGCATCTGGAATCGATTCTGAAGGGATCGGACGCCTCACGCGCGCGTTGCGATCGTCGAATGAAGCCCCGCCATGAGCGTGCAGGGGTACGTGTCGTGCTCGCAGGCCGGCTCTTGGATGGGCGTGGTTCGCACTTTGCTCCATCGCGCTCGGGGGTCGACTTCGCTTCGGTCCTCCTGTGGAGCAGGCGCAGCTCTCGCAGCCTCTGGGAGCGCGCCAATAGATGCAAGGTGAACTTCAACAGACCGTCGCGGAGGGGGGCGCCGCAGTTGAAATGCAATCGAGGATCACGATGAGCCGTCACCAAACTCTGACTGGCCACATACGCAAACTTTGCGGCGAGCCCGCATTGCTGTCAGCATCTCGGCGATGCAAGGGACTCTCACGCAGAACGGGGGCCCAGTAAGCGCGACGCAATCGGCAGTCGCCGAGGCCGCAGCCGGCGGCGGCTTCTTCTGGCTGGATCTCGTCGTCCCGGGACCGGAGCCCGATCCCGAGCTCAAGGTTCTTCTCACTGACACGTTCCACTTTCACCCGATCGCAGTGGATGCGGCGGACCACTTCAGTCAGCGTCCGCGCATCGACGAGTTCGATGACTTCGTCCATGCCGTCACATTCGGCATGGCCGCCGACGGGACAGGCGTGGTGGAAGTTCACTGCTTTCTCACGGAGAAGTTCATCATCAGCATTCACCAAGACGCCTGTCCAGCACTCGATGTAGTTCGACAGAGCATGGCCAGCCACCACGCCTCCGAGGCTGCAGCACCCCAGGTGGTCGTCTTCTATCTGATCCTCGACGGACTGGTCGACTCCTTTTACCCAGCGCTCTCTACGTTCGATGATTCGATCGACGATCTTGAGAGCGCCATCCTCAAGAATCCGACCGAGGAGCAACTGGGCACTCTCTTCGAGATGAAGCGCCGAATCATCGCGATCCGAAAGGTCGTCGCTCCGCAGCGCGACATGGTCTCGACGCTCAACGCCGGGATGGTCTCTTTGCCAGGGATGACGGACAAGGGCTTGGTCTACTTCCGCAGTCTCTACGACCACCTGATTCGAATTAGCGACTTGGTCGACGGCTATCGAGATCTGATCAGCGGAGCGATGGACACGCACCTCTCCATGGTCTCGAACCGACTGAACGTTGTCATGAAGCAGCTGGCCGTCATCGCCACGATCTTCATGCCATTGAGTTACCTCACCGGTTTCTTTGGCCAGAACTTCGCGTGGACGATCTTCCATCTCCAGCGCACTTGGCAGTCATTCGTCATCTTTGGCATCGTTCCTGAGTTGATTGCGCTCGGGCTGTTGCTGTTGCTGTTCAAACGACGAGGCTGGCTGGGCTCCGGTCCCACCGCGTAGCGGGAACTCCACGACTGGAGTCGGCGTCCGGGATCCCTCCTCGTCGATCAGCAAAGTGGAGACGATGGTCTGACGATGGGACTCGAACCCGCGACCCCCTGTTTGCAAACGAGTCGCACGCAGGCGGCTGAGCACGCCGACGAGTGGCATTCCTGCAAACACAGGTCACCAATCGTCCAAGTCAATGTCAGAACGCGGAATGCGACGCCAGGGAGCAACGCGCGGTCGGTGCGTTCCAGATCGACGCGGGAGGGTGGCGTCGCCCTCAATCCGGGTCCACACTCCGGGCGTTTGGTACTCGGACGATGATTACCTTGTTATCACCGGACTCGTGAAGTCTCCAGGCGCTTTCTTCGATTGAGCGCGTGTACGAGCAGATGGCCAGCCAGGGCGAACCCCATAAGTGCGTGCCAACGGATCTTCGTCGGGTGACCGATGGACCAGTCCGAGAAGCCCGATGCCAACATCGCGAGAGCGAACGCCGTGAGTACTGCATCCGCCGATGGAAGCCGCCATTGCGCCTCCATCATCTGGCCAAAACGAGCACACTGTCGGACGAGACGCATCGAGGATCGACGCCGCTGCGCGAGATGTGCGCACACCAGCGCCACCGGCACCATGCTCATCAAGAGCCGAGATTCAGGCGATCCTGAGCGCCACTACGCCCATGCGCGCCAGTAGAGACCACGAGCGTCGCAAACACGGTTGCTATCACGACCCTCGGCGCATGTCAGATGGTCGGATCGGCGGCATCGTTGAAAATCAGCTCATGCCCTGTCAGCAAGGGATGTCTACGCGCATCAAAGATCGCGACGCACTACCGGCAGCGGTCACGAAACGCTGACTTTTTACGTTCACACCAACGCTAGCGTGAAGCGATGAAGGGCAGTTTCCCCGTCAAGGCAGAGACGACTTGAATCAGTTCTCAGGATCATCGCTGCTCTGCTTCAATCGGCCACTGCTTCAATCGCCAGTCCACGAGTTGCTTAGCTATATGTCGTCAAACTCGAGAACAAGAAATTCACAATTGAACTGCCGGGAAGGGCGGCTGGTTCTCTTTTGGCCAGATTGTGATTTCCGCACTGCGCATCCGTATTGTTGTCTCGTTCCAAGCGCCTGACTTGAAGCGTTCAACGCGGCTTCGCCCGAACGGCGATCCACCACCATTGTCGCAACAGTTCGTTGGCTTTGCGATGGCCACCCATCCTGGCCCCACGCTTGTTGTGACAGCAGCTACGACAGCCTTGGCAGTAGCGGCGGGTCGTGGCTGGGGGTCTATCACGGTGGCACTTGCGGTTCTCGCTGGTCAGTGTTCGGTGGGCTGGTCCAATGATGTCGTCGACGCCGAACGTGATCGTCGAGTAGGACGTCTGAGCAAGCCCATCGTTGCGAAACTCGTAACTCGTCGGCAGGTGGCTATTGCGGCGGTTGCAGCTCTCACGTGTTGCATTCCACTATCGCTCCTCTCAGGCTGGCGAGCCGCGTGCATCAGCTTTGTGGCGGGGATCTCTGCAATGACGTACAACATTGGAGTCAAGGCGACCTTGTTGAGTCCTTTGCCCTACGCGATCTCCTTTGGATTGCTACCAGCCTTCGTAACGTGGGGTCTACCAATTGAGAGTTGGCCCCAGCCCGTCGTAATGGTTGCTACGGCAATGGTCGGCGTGGGGGCACACTTGGTAAACGCGGTCGCAGACATCGACGACGACATCACCAACAACGTTCGGGGGCTGCCCCAGCGGCTCGGATCTCGACACGCGCTTGAAGTTGGTACTTTCTTTCTATTGTTCGCCTCATTTCTGGTGGCTTTTCAGGCATCGCGCCGGTTCCTTGCTGTTTCTCTCCTTTGTTGTGTAGTCCTTATCGACGTCGGTGTATTGGTAGCTGGGATGCGAGGGTGGCCCCGGACGGCCTGGCGTCTGACATTGCTGAGCGGTATTGGTTGTTTGACCATCTTCGTCGTTGGTGGTGGTGCTTTAGATCGCGGTAGGGACCGCCCTCTCGGGCGGCCCCCCGCGCAGATCCCAGCGTGCGGCACTACCGCACTGGGCTCCTGCCTTAGGTAGTGGCGTAGAAG